>Ga0065711_1001528_pt1 | contig 42505 bp, 14 predicted proteins | sample Hoacrofraction12_FD_59098 | JGI IMG/M metagenome (GOLD analysis project Ga0065711, IMG submission 59098) | Hoatzin crop microbial communities from Cojedes, Venezuela - Epithelial fraction 12 v2 (version 2) | ecosystem: Host-associated > Birds > Digestive system > Esophagus > Crop | place...
TGGAGATATTCAAGACCCGCCTGGACAAGGTCCTCTACAGCCTACTGTAGGTGACCCTGCTTCGGCAGGAGGGTTGGACTAGATGACCCACAGAGGTCCCTTCCAACCCCTACCATTCTGTGATTCTGTGTGATTCTGTAATATATTATTGTTAGGTTTAAATAGTTTATTTATGCACTATTTCCTTCAGGCCCACATGTTGCTTACAGAGCCATTCTGTCATATGCCATAGACACAACCAGTAACATACAGTCCTTAAACCAATATTTTGTAACAGAAGTAGGCGTCAGGTTGTGAAATCAGAGAGAAGAGGTTGTAAAATGTTATCCTGAGGCAGAAAGGATCACAGACAAAGAATCGCTCAGGTCTCTTCTGCATCTGTCCCTGAACTGCTGGGCCATACTGCTCTTGAGGGATATTTCTTTCTTATATTTCATTCTGGTGTGTTTTGACACATGTAGGCACTGTCTTAAAACCTAGGTGCTAGATGAAAATTTCAGCCTATTACTGAGTGGAAATTAAAGGGGTATTGAAAGCTATTTACATCTCTTAAGCTTCGTCTCTTGTCTTGGATTTTTTTTTGTAGGGTTTGATTTTTGCTTTTCTTATTCAGATTTTTGCTTTTCTTATTCAGACCACGCAGTATTTGTAAGTAATGCCCTGAGTAACTTTCAGACAGGAACATAGAAACAATGTGAATGTTTACCAAGAAAAATTTTCATTGGTGAGAAAAAGAGTGGCACAATTAAGGCTAAACATATGAAAAATACACATTTTTAATTATAAAAATATGAAAAATGCACATTTTTAATTTGTATGCTAGTTCAGGAATACTTTCTGCTGTTTGTTTAATAATAAATTGACTAGATCAGCCTTAAATGCACTTCTTCCCTAAGCACTTACAATTCTGAAGATGAGAAAAACTGTTGTCAGTCTTGACAGAAAGTGAAAACAAGCGGAGTAGAAACATTGCTCACTCATCATCTGACTGAGGTGACCAGTTAAAGAGTTCTATCTGTCTGTTTAGCATACCAAAATATAGAGTCAGGCTATTTAATTAGTTAATGTTGCTATTAACTATGTAGCAAGCATTGATAGTGTATGAAATGCAAAGGAAAGACACATTTCCTTCCGTCAGAGCCCAAAGTCTTAACTGAGAGAGTTGCACAGACTCCACCAGTACATGTGGGCAGCCCCGGAGGGAAGGTCCACCTTAACACCAGTCTGGGAATTTCTTTTATTTTGTTTATGTAATGCATATTCTGGTGACACAGAATTTTCAAGAGTACGTAGGGATGATTGGTCATCTTGAAAACTGGATGTGTAACCTTACAAGGTTGGATGAGACATGCCTTAGAACTGATATGCAAAGGTGTCTGAAGGGAGGAGAGGAGCAAAGGAGATTTTTCTCTCTGTTAGACAGAACCCATTAGAAATTCACAGTTTACAGACTAAACTATGACCTGTATTGCTTGTTTTTATGTGACAATATTTACATAAAGGAGCCAGGAGGCTCTCCTTTCTGTAGGAGAGGACAGAAATACCTGAAGGTTCCAGCTGATTTTACTTCAGTGTATTCTCGCGCAGCAACTGCAGTTGTTTCCTGTGATTGCTAGAGAGCTGCTCCATGGATGCTTTCAGTAGTGGGTGCCAGAATTTAGAGTTTAACATAGTGATATTTCTCTGACTGGTCTTCCCTGAGAAGATTTCCTGTAAACACTGATGTGTATGTATATTTGCGGAGAAGGCATTTCCGGCACATGCACGCCCAAATTAAAAAAAATCTGCATCTATTTCTGGAACAAGAAAAATGAAGCCTTTTGAATTTCACTAAAGAGTCATCTGAATTCTTAAGCATAGACTCTTATTTCCAATAAATCATATGCCAACAGTAGGGGAAATAATATTATTCACACTGTCAGAAGTTCTGGCCTTTGTAATACGGAAGTGTCTATTCATGTAAAAAATCTGAAATAATAGAATGCCATACATTAAAATGTGTTTAAAAGTTACCCTTTTTATTTTAAAAGTTTATTTTTAGCTCAAGTGTTGTAAATCACAATAGACCATTTTATTTTTTATTATGTTGATTGTTCTGTATTCTCTTCAGGATCATGTGTCAGCATGTAAGCAAACTATAGTGAGTGGTAGTATTTGAGATTTATGTTAATTTAGATTATAGTATGGAAAAAATGAGAAATGGCCTCTAAGTAAGAGGGAGAGAATGAGAGGATATTAGATTAAAAATAAACAATCCAAGACTTTGGTACAAGGCCAAAGTACCTGTAATATATTACTAACTTTTACACATGGTGCAGAAACAGCAGATCAGTAGTTAAAGGCAGCTGCTTAAGTACTGGATATACTGATTAGAGGGAGCAACTTACCTAAACACTGATGAAGAACCAAGGGCTTGAAACACTGCTGTGTTTTAACTCGCCTGTTTAAATCATGGTAGGCAGACATGGAGCCAAGTAAACGAAACCAGAGTGTTAATTTAGGTCTGAGCCACACTAATGGTTGTTTGCCTTTATAGCATTGAGTGATATCAGACCAGCAGGAGGTCACATTGAGGTTTGATGCATGGTGGAGGGTACTGCAGGATTTATGACTGTTACCACGTGAAAATAATAACATAATCTTTATTTACTGGAACTATGTCTGGGATTCTTACTTCTAAGCATAAAGTTGAGATCAGGAAAAAAGAGCTTTCAACAGAGAAAAAGATAGGGTAACTGCACTGCAGAGAGTATGGGAGATTCTTTAAAAATCCTTGAAGTCACTTGAGACTTTCTAGTTTATAAAGGAAAATTGGTGAGATACTGTCACAGGGAGAGAAGTTGGAGAAGCAGTTTAGCTCTTTTTACCACCATTTTAGTTTCTCAGTAGTGAAGTCTGGAAAGGAAATCTCTCTTTTGTGATGAAAAGCCAAGATCCGTCTTCTCAAAGATGCTAACTTTTCCTCTTCTTGAAGAGTGTACTATATGAAAGTCATTAAAAAAAGCTCACTAACCTGGATGTGGAATCACTGATTTCTGTACACAGAGAAGGGGCAGAATAGTCAGTGACTTTTTTTCTCCAGAAAACTCTTCAGCATCTGATTGTAAATGTAAAGGTTGGATGATGTGTCCGCTCTCCTCTGCTTGGACTACCAAGGGGCATGGGTCCACCAAATAAATAAAAAAACCCTGATAATTTAAGTAAGGTGAGCTGCACAGAGACCATAAAGAATTAATTACGAACCTTCTGTGTTAAATACTGCTCCACGCCATACTTGAGGCAGCTACCTCAGGTGCAGAGCAGAACTCAAAATATTCTTTACCGATTTCCTGATAACTCCCAGCTCTCAATCCGGTAGTATGAATTTCATTACACTGGGTAGTTTCCCCTACTGTGCACCCCTCAGACTTCCTAGGTTTCCACATTGTCCTGGTCTCTATCGAGCAACCTCATTTTCCCTGACCTCCACTTTCCATATTCTCCCGTCTCTACAATTTTCCTTTTATCATCATCCACCACTTCCCCAGGTGTTTAAAATGAGGTTACACAATGCTAACACACAAAGTAATTTGCTTGGTCCTTGGCTGTCCAGTTAGCCATCATTTGTTCTGCCTCACTTTCTGATCCAGGGTAGTTATCCAGAGAACTAAATGTTGTGTAATTCTGTTCTAGTAATTTCCAGGGAGACATATTAAATTGCCTCATGAAGAGGACCTGGTCTCTAGACCACCCCTTTATCCAGTGGTTACATCCCCTTCCAAAAAATTGTACGAGTGGTGGGTTCTGTGGAAAATGCAACATACAAACATAATATGAAATTAAAGCCTAATAACGCATGTGCACGAGGAGGGTGAATTAAAGCTATGCTGGTATGTCATAATTTTTGACTCCTTAACTCTAACGCATAGTTTTGCTAGTCCCATTCATGTTAGCTTAATTGAATAAATATTCCACATCTTCCTTTATAAAAGTTTGGGAGTTTTTTTTGTGAATTTTTAGATACTTTTTTCTATGTCTGGCAAATGCTTAGGAAAAAAGTAAATCTTAACAATCTCATTTTGTTATTGTACATTTTTTTCGCCATATGTCACAGCAGAGTTAGGTCACGAGAGAATACTATGACATAAACATTTAAAAGAATTGCATCTAAAGCACAAAATATATTTTGAAAAATTCTGTAACTTGATTTCGTTTCTGATTAAATGCATGTAAGTACCTTCTTTTCCCAACAGCGAAAACTTCTCTGTGGAGAAAAGAAATGAAGACCAAATCAAACACTCAAATCTTTTTAGTTTGCACAGCATGTTGCACTGCATGCAGGACCCCCTTGAAATTCAAAACAGCACTTCATAGCTAATCACCTTCCATACTGCACAGGGCGTGTTAACATTTGTGCTTATCTAAGGAGCAGTTATGTACATGGGAATGAAGAATTATTTGACTCTTATTAATACAAACTAGTACCCATGTGAGTCACACAAGACTGCAGCCAAATAAAAAGTTTCTAACCCTTAGGATCATGTTCTACCTACAGGGACACCAGATTTCTACTAACGTGTGAGTGTTTCTGAAGGCAGGACTTGATCCCCTATCTCACAGAACTTCCGCTGACTGGGTAAGTACGAAGATATGGACATGTTGGACTGTGTGCGGCTAGACTGATGTGTTTAACATAGTCTTAACAGACACAAATGAGAGGGACATTAGCCTGTAGACACAATGAAGAAATAAAGCTGTTGCTTAATTTTACTGATTTAGTCATCATATTGGATCAAGTAACTGAAAGGGTCAAAGTCTGCCTTCGGAGGGGAGCCCCAGTGGATACTATGGATACCCTGGACAAAAATTAATTTGGACTAGGTTTCTGAAGTGAGTATTGCCTGAACATATTAAGGGACAGGCTCTGACACCTGTGATGGTGTGCATTTGAAAAAAATCTGATAAATTCATAACAATTATCCATATACTTTTGTGCATAATATTAGATTCTGTAAATAGGAACACATTAATACATTTCTTTGCCAGTGGAAGATTGTTTTATGCACAGTACTTAATAGCATTTAATCCAATCTAGTTTGGAAATCCAAATGATGAAATAGGAGATATTTCTGCTTCTTCAAATATCTGGGCATTGTTCAAAATGTCTACTGGGGCTTTTTAAAATTCCTTTCAATGTCTAGTTTTGAGTAATTCACCAAGAGAATTGCATTTCCTCATATGCTTTTTAAAAGGTTGGAGGAAAGTATCCCTTTTATACTGTGCCTTATTGAAAGGCAAGTATTATCTTCTTCTTCCTACAGAAATCATACCTGTACTCTTTAGGATTATCTTTAACTCATTACAGATAAGCGTATTTTTTAATACACTATGCTCTCTATTCTATACTTTCTAATAGAAAATGTAAATGCTCATTCCTTATCAAAAAATGTCATTAATAACATTTATATTTAATTTTTATGCCAATTAGTTCTGTTCTTCTGAAAGATTTAATATATGCAGTATTAATTTTGAGTCTTGATGCAGTCATTCTAAGCATAAAGAAACAAGAACTTTAGAAAAGTTTTTCATACATCTGTACATCTCTCTCTCCCTCTCTGTGCATGTTTCGGGTCCTGGGTGGATTCAAGGTGATAAGCCCTTGAGAAAACCATAATGTGATTATCTTGCAGAGAGATGGTAGAATAAATAAGATTATCCATAACAAGCTTAGCTACTCATGAGTTCAATCTGCGCTGATACAGAAAGTCTTGACACAATTGTAAGGTAATAATAGAAAAAGTACACGTTTGCAAAAGAGAGAATATTGCTTGAACTATGAAACCTTCCGTGATTAATGCAAACTCACTTACAGCCTTTTACATATAAGCTTTATTGCATTTTCCACACTTCTTTCAGACTGTTCCAGGGCAAATGTTAGTCTCATTATGTATGTCAAAATTAATATTATTTATTGTGTGATCTTCTTTAGCTAAATTTACTTTTTTTTTATTGACTTTAAGAGTGTTGTAACATTTCTTGGAGTTTGGAGTTACCCTTGATCTGTGTTTACAAATGAATTACATTTGTATGATCATGTAGGTCATAAAAATAGACCAAAGTATATAGGCTGTCCTAAACCGTGAAGACACCTAGTAAGAGTCATCCACTCTCATGTTACATCAGGGACAGTTGACCTTATGTTTAATTTGTTTGCATTTTCAGGTAACACCCATTTTGCCTGTTTCTTGCTTCAATCCATCTTTGACTCCAACAGTTCACACACCTATTGCTCTTTGTTTCTCTTAATTACTCCAACTGCACTGAAATTAGTGGAAAAAAATGTTGCTGTGAAAGATAATCCAATCTGCAGTATGTAATTTAGCCTTTTGGATAAAAAGGAACATATTTAACTGTTCTATCTCATACACCATTGTCGAGTAACAAGAAATTTTATTATGATTAATTTTCTAATAGTACTGATGTGAAAAAAACCAGCATATATAGAGATCAAAAGGTTTCTTAAATATCAAAATGAAGCATACAATTTCAATATGAAAAAAAAGTTCTCTAAACCAAGGTTTTTGAATGCTGATAACACACCCAGCTTGGAACACCGCGATTTCCAGAAGCCTGGTTTACAGGTTTTTTTAGGACCATTGGTTATTTTGTCATGTCATAGTGCAGGAACTCTGAGGCAGGTGGCATTTTTGACTAAAGAATACAGTTTTAGATAATCAGTTTAGAGCCTGAGAAAATCCTCCAGGTCATGATAAAATCCATTTTTTCTAAATGATATCTAAGGTGGATACTATTTGTTTCCTGAGACATTATTGCTTTGGGCTATCCACTGCCTTGTGCCAAGGGAAGAAAGTGTTTTAATTAAAAGAAACAGTGACTTTAAGGCTCGGTTTTGAGCAGATAACAAACATCAGATATATATTTACTCGTATATAAAACAGGTAAAATGCATACCTTTTCTAACTCTGCAGTTAAGGTGTCTGAAGTAAATACCTGTGAAAAAGGTATAAGATGCAGGTAAGAAAAAAAGGACACATGAAATAAATTGATCAGTTCTGTAGAATTTATTTCTTAAAAAAAAAGTATAAAGAAGTCAACAGAGATCTGGACAGAAAGAAAAGAGACTAATAATACTGCATTACAGATTTTATGTCCTAGAGCTTCATCCAGTTATAAAAAAGCAGAGGAAATGTCTAAATTTTATGGATAGTTCATCAGAGGTTGTTATATATTGCAAAGATGTGCTTAGCATACAGCTAGAATTTTGTCATTGATGCCACAGAATTTAAATAGGGATCATTTTGATTTCAAGCATCTGCAAGCCAGAACTCTTAAGCAGTCCTAATAACAGGGTGTAAAAATCGTATTATTCCAGTAATAAAAAGAAAGGGTTTTTTAATGGTTTAGATTTTTTTCCGTAGTGTTTGTTTTTATTAGTAAGTTTCTAATATGCATATATTAAAAAGTATTGATCCTACAGAACTGTATCTTTTTGCATAACAGTGGAATTAAATTCACAATGTAATGTTTCTTTCATAAATGATAGCTAGGTTGTTTAGTTTGGTTTGGTTTCATTTTTTTATTTTTCTCAGTAAAGAACAGCATATGAATTCCCCTAGCAGTTAGCAGACACACAGGACAAACCTCTGTTGTTATTGCTTTTTTCTGTCCATTTGAAATTCTCTCTTCCAATGACATGAGAAATTAACTCTTTTTACAAATAATATTGTTTTAAGACAAAATTATTGCAGAAGGGAAGGAAATGTAGAGGAGCATTCTTTTTTTGCTGCATTGCTGTGTGAACCAGGAACTGACACAATTCTTATTGTTTCTAAGGTGGTAAGTAAAAGTAAAATCTTTTAAACAGTTTATAGTAGAAAATAGAACACAATATATTCACACATGTATATGTTCTTTTTTGCTGTTTAAAAAGGTAGACTGGAAGCAGCATGGTGCAGTGATATCTTTGCAGTTCAGTTTAGTGTGAGTGAGGTCAGAGCCAGACTCCTCTTGTTCAAAGGAACAAACAAGTTGCTGTTAGTAGATGCTACAGAGGGTTTGGACGTCAAATGCCTGTTCATTAGCGTCTGCAGAGAAATATGTGGCTGTACAGACAATCGACATCCATGGTGAGGTTACATAGCTGCCACCTGGTACTCTAATGAGATGGAAAGCAATTAAAAATAATTACCACTGCAAACTCATTAAAATTCTGTAGGTTTGTTCAACTCTGGCCCCTCATAATTGCTGCAGAACATTTTAGTGTATCTCAAAAATTACAGTGAAACTCAATAATACTTTAAATCAGGAATTGAGAGAGAGTATGAATCACAAAGGTTCATTTTGAGGAAGATACTTGATAGCTACAGAACATTATGGTATGGTATTGAGAAGGTTAGCATTTCTATATTATTGGTGTGTCAGGGGCTTCATCATTTAACCAAAGTTGAAAGTCTTTCTGTGTATTGTTCCAAGCTTAAAATTTTTGGATATGCGTTTGAATACACACACGTGTTTTTGGCCCGAGTGCTTTGAAAAGTAAAACTGTCAGGAAGTTTGTAAGTTTTCAAGGTAACATAACAGACAATATAATGCAAATGTTAAAAAAGGTAGAAAAAACATAAAACTTGCCATGCAATGATTTCCGTAGAGTTATTGACTAGTGGTGTCATAAGAGAATTTACAGCGCTCTGTGGCATCTGTTGGAGGCCTCAGATTTCAGTGACAATGGGAGAAGAATGGTCTTTCTAGGTAGGACCCTGCTTCTAAGCAGCTAAGCAGTAACTTAAGCCACTTACCTGGCAGGAACTCTTCGAAATAGCTGCATCTCCTTTGGGGGATGCACTGATAAACTGAGTCTGTTACTGATAGGGCTCTTTAAAAATGCTGGTCACCCTAGCAAGTAAAGACCCTACAGGGTCCCACTTCTAGCAGCCATAGTCAATCCCATACCCTGTGTTAAACTGAACTTCCTGGTCTGGAAAACATCTCCAAGCCTAGAGTAATGAAGTTGGGTGTTATTAACAAGATCTCAGAAACAGAGGAATGAATTACTTATTTTGATTTTTCTATATTCTTGTTCTAAAAATTTTATCTGGACAGGAAGTAAAGAAAGTACACAATATAAACACAGCATAGCCTGTGTATAGTCTGAGCCAGAAGTGAGAATCTAGCTTGTAGATACAAACCTTGTAATACTTGCACAGATGTAATTTTGAAAACGAGTCATTTATGAAAACTTTAAAAAGAAACAACAAAGTCCTCTCCATAGTTAATAATGAAATCACCATTAATAACTAAAACATTTTGGTGCTGTACAGTAATCTGAAGTTTTGTGGCACCTTCCGGGAGGCACCTCACTCCTGAGATACTGCTTTCCAGAGAGCTGTCAGTGTCTGGCAGGAAGGAACATTTGTGTAAGGGAGGCAAAGAACCAAGATCAGAGATTGGAGGGTCAGGACTGGGACTTTTGCCAGCATTAAAGAGGGAGGAGGCTGGCCTCCAGGTTGGACTTTACTGCGGTCTAGGTACACACTTCTTGCATCCCTTTACACAAGATGTTGAACTTCTGGCCTTCAGTTTTCTAAAGATAAAATGCAGATGCAGTAGTAACCAACTGGAATGTGAGATAAACTGAAAAAGTTGCAGATACAGTTCACATAATTCATCCTCTATTCTGGCAGAGTTACACTACTGTAAAGCTGCTTGTGGTATGATCATAACAAAGGCAGTTATGACTGGGCTGAGTACAGGATTCTGTACAAGAAATCTCAGTTTTTTTTGAAATTCAGTCTAGCTGCATATTTTTATTTCATGTTATCTGAGAAATACTATACAGATTGTGAAGAAACGCTGTGTCTTAAACTAGAAGTGTAATAGGTCAATATTCAACACCAGAATTTTTCAGACTTTAATTTCTCATTGTTTTAGTCATAATTTTATTTTACATCTGTTTTCTCTTATGAAATAAATTAAGTCAAAGCATGTGCCAGGGGACTGATAATTTCTTGTAAAGGCTTGATTCTAATTTTCTTCCCATTCAGACAATGATTATTAATGACAGCACTATGTTTTTGCTTTTCTTGTCTTAGAAATGTGTTAATCTCCATGTTAAGAGAGATGAGTCATCATACTGCAAAAGTGTGTGGTCATTCATCATTACAGAGGACAATAGTTATGTACTGCAACAACTTTGATTTTTGCTGTTGGTGTATAGGTATCAGGTATGTAATCATACGCTATGTTGTGGAAGCCAGAAAGACAATACAACACATCAGCAGGAAAAACAGAAATGGTCTTCAGCAAAATGTGCAAATTCAAAGAGTGAGATACTACTTTCTGTGAGCCTTTTGTATTTATATTCAAAACGTTGCAGCACAATGACGATAGTTGAACACAGTTTCAGAGGTCTAATGAATTAGATTTTTCCTTGGCTCTGTTGAAAATACTACATTCAGCAGTTTCAGCAGTGGCAGGCCCATCTCATTAAATTAAGTGCCATAGCCACCAGTGCCAACAACACTTCACAACGCTTATGTACTAAAGTTTTGCAATATTGCTAATCTGGCATGTGTCCCAAAGAGATGATCTTATGCGTTTTAGAGAACTACTATCACATGCGATAAATACTTGAGAGTCACCAAAGGTAGACAGCAGGTTTCTGCATTGTGGTGAGGGATTACAAAAAATGTGAAGAGTTTTCTAGATTTGTACCTAGAGTATCTTTATAGATCTGTCCAAGAGAATTGTTCAATTAATATAAGGCCACATTTCATTGCTTTTATTCATCTTAAGACATAGTCACATTGGCTTAAGTGGTATTTCTGTAGCAGCAAAGTGCTTTTCCCTGTTACTATAATGGGAGGAATCCATCTTCGTATTATCTCCAGTATAAATATATTTGGAAATTTGGACCCAAATATGTTTCACAAACACTGCCAGGATTTCAGTCAGATGAGCTGTAAGGCAGGGCATTGTTCAGCTGCAGTGCCCCGGGTGCGGGTGCCCGGGATCTCTCAGGGGGCTGCGGGGGGTTCCTCTGTGAGGGGTGGCCAGGGCTGCCCCGTGCCAGACACGGCTGGTTCTGGCCAGCTCCAACGGCCCCGCCACAGGGCACGGCCCAGCCCCGCAGCTGCCATGGCAGTGCCTGGGGAGAGCCGGGGTGAGTCAGGGAAAAACCCTGCCCAACGGTGAGGGGAGAATGTGAGAAACAGCCCTGCGAGCATGGAGGTGGGAGAGGGAGGAGGAGGTGATCCAGGTGCCAGAGCAGGAATTCCCCCACAGCCCATGGAGGACCACGGTGGAGCAGATATCCGCAGTGCGGCCCGTGGAGGACCCCATGCAGGAGCAGCCTCCCAGCAGAAGCTGCACCCCATGGAGAGAGCAGCCCACGCCAGAGCAGGTTTGCTGGCAGGACTGATGACCCCGCAGGGGACCCACGCTGGAGCAGCCTGTTCCTGCAGGACGGCACTCCATGGAAAGGAACCACACTGGTGAATTGGGTTCCAGTTTGGAAATGGGTTCCAGAAGGGCTCTGAGTAGTGTCTGGCTGACCAGACAGGGTCCAGCAGAGTTTCTGGCAGGACTTGGCTGGCCAGATGGTGTCTAAGAAAGCTCTCAGTAGGCTCTGGGTTGCCAGGTGGGTCCAAGAGTGCTCTGAGTAGGCTCTGGCTGGTCAGCTGGGGTCCAGGAATGCTCTCAGTAGGCTCTGTTTGGCAATCTGGGGTCCAGAGAGGATCTGAGTAGGCTCTGTCTGTCCATCTGGATCTAAATAGGCTTTGGCTGGTTGGGTAGGGAAGTAGGATTTTACCTGGCTAGCTATGGAAGGAGCACTATTCATGGCTGACTGGTGTTAAAGAAGGCTCTAAGTAGACTCTATCTGGCTAGCTTGACTCCAGAAGGGAGCTGAGTAGGCTCTGTCTGGCCATCTGGGGTCCAGAGGGGCTCTTAGCAGGGTCTGACTGGCGAGCTGGGGATCAAGAGTGCTGTTAGTAGCCTCTAGCTTGCCAGCTTGGGTCCAGACTGGATCTGAGTCGTCTCTGGCTGGTCAGCTTGACTCCAAAATGTGTCTCTGTAGGCTCTGGCTGGCTAGTTGGGATTCAAGAGCGCTCATAGTACCCTATGGCTGTCGAGCAGTGGTCCTGGAGAACTCTATCTAAGCTCTGGCTGGCCAGCCAAGGTTCAAGAGGGCCCTGAGTACGCTCTGGCTTGCCAGCCAGAGTCCAAGAGTAATCTGAGGTGACTCTGTCTGGCCAGATGGGGTTCAGGAGGGCTCTGAGTAGGCTGTGACTGGCCAACAGGGATCCAAGAAAGCTGATTCACTTCTGGCTGGCCAGCTTGACTCCAGAAAGGTTCTGAGGAGGCACTGGCTGGCCAACTTGGGTCCAAGAAACCTCTGAGTAGTGGTCTAGCTGGCCAGCTTGGTTCTAAGAGGGCTTTGAGCAGGCTTTGCCTTGCCACCTTAAGTCCAAGAAAGCTCTGAGTAGGCTAAGGCTTGCCAGCTTGGGTCCTGGAGGGCTCTAAGTAGGCTCTGGCATACAACCCAAAGTGCAGGAGTGCTCTGAGCTGTCTCTGGCTGGCCAGCCGGGATTGAAGAGGGCTCTGAGTAGTCTCTGGCTGGCCAGCTGGGGTCCCTGAGCACTCTGAGTCAGCTCTGGCTTGCTAGCCAGCCTCTGAAAGGGCCCTGGCTCTGGCTGTCCTAACAGACCTTGGTGGCCAGCTGGGAACCAAGAGGACTCTGAGTAGGCTCTGGCTGTCTGGGTAGGTTCAGTAAGGCTCTAGTTTTCTGGCCAGATGAAATAAGAGGCTGTCTGGCCCACATAGGGATTTAAAGCCCTGATGTGCTGGATGGGGTAAAGAAGCTCTTACTGGATGTCCGGTGAAGTACGGCTCTTACTGACCAGCTGCATGCAGAGCCTCTGGATGACTGGCTGGTGGCAGAGGCTTTTGTAGCCAGTGGACTAGAATATTTTCAGGGAAGGAGACATGTGTTTCTTTGGCATAGACGCAGGGTCAGCTCATGCCACTTGATATGTTCTTACCTACACCACATATAAAATGAATTTTTCTTCTTCTTTAAGAAAAATCCTAGATCAATTCTGAATATAATAAGATTTAAGGCCTAAAAAAATACATATGGTGCTTATTAACATCCCATGGATGGACATGACCATCTCAAATACTAGTTTTATACTGTGAAGACTTCAATTTTGCAACTTAAGAGTGTCCCTTAAAAGTGAACAGGACTTTACTTGTATAGAATATCATAGGATTCTTTAGAAATCAGAGCAAGTACCTACAGATTAAGAAATATATCCATTTTGATGGTTCTTGAGCCTTTTTATATCACTCAGTTGAAGATATAGGGAGCTATAACCTCAAGCCTAATAAGGTCACTTTGCACTGGTGGAAAAGGAGAGCTTCAATTTTGTATTTTATGAGAAAACAAATCCCCCTATGTATGATATCAAACCTGATACACAGATGAGATAATTGACCCTGAGTCCCCACTGACTTCTGTGAGAGTGGTACTTCTCTGAACCAACATTCAAAACTTTACTGGCAAAAAAATCATTAAGTGAAACAGTAAAAATAGCTGTTAAATGAGTCTTGTGTATTGCAGATAAGGTGTGCTAAATACCAAATCCAAGCATGATGAAACAACACTGAAAAGATCTTACCTGTATTATCGTTCTTTAGGATTTATAAAAATAGGAATTTGAAATTAAGTACAGCTAAGGCAACACTGAATTTTCAGTATTAGTAGGAGAAATCTTAGAGGCACACTAATTAGACTTTAAGTCTCATCATTTTACTTTTGACAGAACATACACAGATAGACTGCTTATTTCACCAACAGACAGATGCTTCTGGTTAAATCCAGGAATAGCTCAGGAAGCACCATGTAAAAGCCTCTATTTCTCTGTAAGTGAACAGAAGTCTTTGGTCTGCCATAGCTCAGAATATACAATTGTGAGCACTCGCAGTAGAGAACCTGTTAGCTGGCTTGAATTTCACCACACAATTTTACTAGGCATTTGGGGCAGACTGTGAGATTTATTTTCTTTCTCCTTAGTTTCTCTAACTTACCTAATATAAAAGAGATTAACCAAAGGATAAAATTTTACAGAAGCAATACTGAGAAAGGTTGACTGTCTTACTTTAGAACTCTTAAAATTTCTGTAAACTGTTTTTTAAACAGTGGTTAACTAATCAAGAATTTAAGTATAGATCTCAAGATATTGGATCATGCTTAAAGTTAATAAAACTGCATTCTCAAAAATAAAAAGAAAGTAGTGTTACTAAAATGCAAAGGGGGAAGAAAAATCTGCTTTCTTCATGCTTGTTCTCCCAATATTTACTGAAAATGATACAAAATATTAAATGCTTTTTTTGCTCTCCAAAATACAGATTTTCCTCAAAAAGAAAAGAAAAATGTATTTGTTATGCATACACAGGAAAACCAGCAAAATGCAAGCATACAATTTAAAATAAAAATATTTCTTTTAAAATATGTTTATTTTTTTGTGATCAGTTCTAGTATTTATCTGTTCATAAATAGATAAATTGGATGTAAATTTTGCTGTGGGAAATGTTGCTGCACAAAAGCTGCAATGCTGTTACAGGAGAAGTAGTTTTCATTGTGCATTCTTTTCTGACTGGTTTACCTTGGTGAGTAACTCGATTATTCTCTTGGGCTTTTGGCTTTAGAACTGGGAAAGGAAATTCATGAATTCACAGCACATAGGCAACTGCTGTTAAAAAACACAGATGTGGGGACTCCAGTGACATACAAAAGTTGCCTAGTATTAAGAAATAAAGAAAAGAGTCTATCATACTTCGAGCTCCTTTCATGAGAGTGGAGGAACCTAAGATCTTTAACCATCTTTGTGGTTCTTCTATGTATTGAGTAAGTGTGCCCATGTGCAAAATTACTGGAAGGGAACAGAGCTCAAAGTTGTTCAGGAAGCAATAATAGTTTTGGGGTGTGTTAAACACAGTATAACCAGCCTCACCTTGAGTTCTGTGTGCAGTTCTGGGCCCCACAATTTAAGAAAGATGTGAAGGTCCTTGAATGTGTCCAGAGGAGGGCAACAAAGCTGGTGAAAGGTCTGGGAGGCATGTGCTATGAGGAGCAGCTGAGGACTTTGGGCTTGTCTAGTTTGGAGAAAAGGAGGGTGGGGAGCGACCTCATTGCTCCCTGCAGCTTCCTGAGGAGGGGACATGCAGAGGGAGGTGCTGAGCTCTTCTCCCTGGGATCCAGTGACAGGACGTGTGGGAATGGTTCGTAGCTGCACCCAGGGAGGTTCAGACTGGACATAAGGAAGCATTTCTTCACTGAGAGGGTGGTTGAACACAGGAACAGGCTTGCTAGGGAGGTGGTTGATGCCCCATCCCTGTCAGTGGTTAAGAGGCATTTGGGCAATGTCTTAAGAACATGCTTTAACTTTTGGTCAGCCTTGAATGGGTCAGGCTGTTGGACTAGATGGCCCTTGTAGCTTCCTTCCAACAGTCCTATCCTATCCTATCCTATCCTATCCTATCCTACCCCATCCCATCCCATCCCATCCCATCCCATCCCATCCCATCCCATCCCATATAAACTTATGGTAGATTTTGACAAGTCTGCATAAAATCTCCTGATTGCAAATCTCTCCTAAAAGGTATTCATAAGTTAATATTAGTATATTATTAGGTTAATACTAGTAAATTGCTGTTACAGCTTTCAATTATACTACTAGATTTTTCAATTGTGAAATGAAGGCTATTTTGTTCTTGAGTGCGTGGAAGTCAAGTATTATCTGATGGCTTTAGAGAACTCTAGGAGGGTAATACATGAATATACACTGTAAGATGTCAGACTACTCTTGTGAGGTCAAAAGACAGTCACTGAATTTGTACATTCTGTAAGGACAATACAAACAAACTTTCAGAAAGCATGTCAATAAGAATTTTGGATAATCATCCAACATTTGCTTTGAGCATCCGAAGAAGGAAACTCCATTTTTGAAAAGATTTCTAAACCAAAACCTACTTTTTCTCTGCTTTCCCTTTATTCATTAAATGAGTATACTTGTATTTGATCTCAGGTTGTCAGCTTAGATTCTGTATCCCCTTTCCACAAAAGGATGTTGGAATTTCACATTCATTTCTACCTAGTCTCCCCTTCCTCACCTTGCTTCGTGGGATCTGGCACTGAGTTGTAAAGTGTTTATTAATTTTATTGCTTAATGTGAGAACTTGCAACATTAAAACTTCTCTGCCAGAGACATCAAACACACACATTACTGTGGGGTAAGAAGTTACCATGTGCTGGAAGATCCACAATAAATATCTATCTGAGTGCTCTTACCCTGTGGCAAATGCAATTGGATTGAAGTTAGCATGAAAAAAGGCTAAGAAAACTCAATTTATTTTGCATTTGCCATAGGCTAAAAGAATTCACAGTGGACAGTTGCCATAGATCAGCTGCTGTGTTTGTGAAAATGATTCTTCTGTCAGTTAGATTGGTGTGAAATCGGGGAACAATCAGGATAGAAATCTGTAATTCTGGTAGTGCATAATATTAATATTCCCATAGTCTATGAAGTCATACATCCCTCAGTGTGAAATACTAGACCAAATGAATTTGATGTGAAGACAGAGATTTGAAGAGGTGTTGTTTGGGGTGAGCGTTGTTCGCTTTTAAACTGGAGTCAGAATTTTCCCCAGAGTAGTTCTTACATCGCCAAGCAAGCATAAGAAAAAGAAAACAAAAAAGCAGAGACATCACTTTTCACTTTTCAAGTAAAATTATAGATTTATAATTATAATGAATGAGATTGTGTAAACCACCAACTTTTTCTTCCTGGAAGTCAATGCAAATGTGCCAATGATATCATGGTGAGCAAAGGTGTGTTCTTGTTCACTGTCCGTTTCTTGGCTCCTCTCAGTTTTGCTCAGTGCTGTGTAGCCATTCATTTTAAATCTGCTCTTGAAATTGTAGCATCCTGCAGTGCAAAAATAGGTTAGCTGTTGCTTGTCTTGCTTTCATGCAAACACATTCTTAATAATAACCCTATGAAATACAATATTCTATAGACAAATTCTACCGTGTGAGGCAATGTAATTTTGTGAGTGGCAAAAGTAAAACAAGGGAAAGAAAAAGAGAATTTCTGGCTTCATTGAAGCTAATGGCTAATTTTTAATGGCTTGAACAGGGAAAGAACATCTCCCTCAATTTTCACATAAAAATAGTTTCTTCCCAAAAGATTTTCTAGTGCAAGCATAGTGTGGGAGTCACCACAGAGCATTTGACAGCCGGTGCCATTATGGGATGTCACTCTGTGAGTTCATAATGGTGCTTTTCAATCTTAGCATCCAGTAATCAATACGGTCATTACAGACCTTCTGAGCTGTGCATTGTATAGGTGAGGAGTAGCATGACTTGGGCCATGTAACATGTCATGTTGGAATAGCAGGGCTGCGACATGTTTTTTTGCTGACTGCCACACAATTCTGCAGCCCATTCTGCTTCACTTCAGCACGGGCTTCCAGAACTACATCTCCTCTGGCCCTGCCAAGGGCTTGTCATGACACTGAAAGATCTTCATTCATATGGTGGACACAGACTTACCCTGTTCAGACTTCAAGCTGATCAGACCTGAGCCTTTTCTGCTCTAATCCAAAATTACAAAATGTTCTAGCATGCATAGGATATTATCTCAGACTCGTTTTTATGTGAGCAGAGCTCCTGTCTGATCCAGAAGATAGAAAGAAACATCTGAATTTAATCTTTAGAGTACAGGCAGAGGGAGACCACTGAGGGAGCTGCCTGCAAAGACTGTACTGGCACACTGTGATGATTCGAGAGGGGTCTGAAATTATGGCCAGCATAGTCAATGTCTTCTTGTTGGGCTGAAACTTGTCTTGCCTAATAACTGCGGACTTGTAAACCTTGAGCTTTGGAGTTCACTGTCAGCTGAAGACTCTCCAGGCACATGTGATGCCTGGGTTGAGGCTGCAAGCCCCTATGAAGAGGAGAATAGGGAGGAGGATCAGTTTGATACAGTGCTTTAAATATATGTAATATTCCTAGAGAAATAATGTGCTGTGTACTTCTCAGCTTTACTCCAGGCTTAAAAGAGAAAATATAAATAAGTTTGAAAAAGGGGAAGATGAAGTGGTTACAAAGTTTGAAAAATGTTGAAAAACTGACAAGATGCAATCTGAGGGGCTCTGGTTTCCTCATCTACTTCCGAGCAGTAACCTGGGTGCAGCCTTAATTGGATATGCAGAAGAAATAACGCAGCTGGCAGTGCCCTGGACATGGGAGGTTACTAATGAGACTAGGATGTATCCTCTGGGAACTTGTCTCTTGAATTCTACCCAGAAGGTATGTGGTTTGTTTTTAATGTAAAGAAAGCAACAAAAGGTGTGAGAAGGTGTCAAAATTTCATTTTTAACTTACAAGTCCCTGTACTTACATTTTCATCTGTTTTAAATACTTGCAAATGTTAGTAGGACCTCCTCAAACCTGTCACATCACTCTGCTTTAATATTGGAAGTTTCTTTGGGATGTTACTTCTTCGTTTTCTTTTTTACCACAGCTGGATTTCAACTGTAACTACCTTCATAGATGTCAAAGGCTACACTATCAAAATCTTTTAGCTTTGCAGCCTGTAACAAATCACGTATCAGAAATGGAGTCTGTTGTGCAACACTTTCAATTGTCTTTTGGTTTGTTGTCTGCTCACAGAGACTTTATATGAAACATAATAAAAGAGATATCAGGAATCAGGACGCTTCATGTAAACACACTCTTTCTCCACATTCTCTCCTTTATTTATTGTACTCACTGTGCAACTTTCCCTATGATACTTAAATCTGGAGCAACCTCCCAGATTAACTGAGAATGTTCATCTGTGAGAGCAGGCACATGCAACCCGTAGGTGTCAGTCTCTGCTGCATACGTATTGTATATAGAGCATTAAAGAATGTTCTAAATACTAAGAACAAAAAGCTGATACGGTTTGAGAGAGACAGAGAGATTAAGAGCATGAGAGATTCCCCCCACCTTCTGAAAAGCTGATAGGCAACTTTCTACTAGGGTGCCACCACACACTAACGTGTGTAGATTACGTTTGGCTCAAAGCTGACTCAACTTCAGCCAGCTCAGAGAGTGGACAAAGCTGGTTCAGCCATCTGTATCTAAGCCTTGGAACTATAGCATGCTTATAATCTCTCTGCCTTTCAGTTTCTTCATCTGTATAAAGACAGCATTGCTTCCATTAAAAGAACCTCAATATTTACTGTGAAAGAGCACAATGTTCATTGAAAAAGATAGTCCTGTCCAAGAAAGGGAAGGCAACTGCTGGACTGTAGAGTAACGGTCATTTTTCTGTCTTTTTCTGAAGCTGTTAAGTGCATGAGTCAGTGTGTGACAGCTTCAGCAGGATGTAGACAGTCCCCTCAAACTGGAACATCCATAAATTAATGATTATGACACTTTCCTGGATACAAAGATTTATCCTCAAGCAAAGAGAAGTGATGACTGAGATACCTTACATCGTGTTGTGAGTAAATAAGCTGTTTGTCATTTAAAGTGAAGGACTGATTGGGAACATAATGCTACAACACAGGTAGGGGGTTGGGAAAGAAGGCAAATACCTTGCTGCAATTAAATCAGGAGAGTCCACGGGGGAGGGGGGTGGAGGGGGGGGAATGAAAGGAACTTCCCAATTTCAAATTTTCTGTTGGAAACCAGGGGGCTGGTTTCACTTATACAGGTTACTTTTTTGCAAATTCCTCCTTATTTGCCTAAACCTTTTCAAACAGTCTTTAAAGGGCTCATGATGCTACTTCAGGCATACAATATGAAGTTAAATTTGAAGACAGTCTAACTACTAGTTAATCATCATAATGAAGTTCTTTGGTGGCTGGAAAGTGAGAGAAGGTCTAAGTATTTTATGTATTCCACATATATTTCTTCTGGCATAATTTGATAAAAGTCACTGACAAAGCCAGCATACTGAATAGGATGATATACAAACCTGGTCTTGTCTGTTTTTTCTGGTGTACCTGAATAAGATAGGTAATACGCAGTTGCTGACCTCTGATCAGAAGCCCAGCTGGTCTGAGCAGCAAAAATGAGATGCAGTGGTACTTGGATAGCCTGATGCTGTCCCAGAAAGAAAAACTGGAAATTTTGGAGTAAATGGGAAACAACCCAATATTAGCTTTAAACTGTGTTGCAAAGAAGCCTCAATTCTATGAAAAAAAATAAAATAGAAAAGCTGATAAGCTTATGGCTTAAGGAATACTATATATAACTATGACTAATTCGAGTTAGTGGCATCTAGTGGCAAGCAATATAGAAGTCCCTCACTACCATTACAAATGTTATACAATAAATAGATTGCTAAACATAGCAAAATCTTCTCTGCTTTGCATAGATGAGAAGGAAAAGGCAGCCAGACCTGAAATGACCAATTTGAATACAAATAATAAAGCTATAACCTCTGCTCCACACAAATCCGAGGCGATAGGTAGGGTTTCTAGTTCATAACGGAGTACAGATTGTGCTTAAACCACATTTCTGCAAATGTCACTATACCATTTACTTAAAATCAGGTGGGGGTTGGGGAGGGGAGGCAGACACAGTTTCATCCTTTTTCCAATTCGTTTGTATTCTCCATTTTCATCATATTATTTTCACTCGTTTTCACTGTCTGCAAAGTGGCCTAAACCCAAAGTTTAGTCACATATGTATGTTTTCATATGTGTTCAGTTATCTCAGCAGTAAACACACATTTTTTCTCTGAAGATGCTCTGTGCATGGCGCATTGTCACAACTCTGCTGGTTAGCACAACTTTCTCCAGCCACCCGTATCCAAGTGAAAGTGACGTTGTAAATCTCTATGTTAATACGATTTTTATACAGCTCATACCAAGAGAGAAGATGGGGAGGGGAGGAGAGGGGAAAAGGCAGGCTCTTCCTTAGTGAAAGATCCCTGCAGAAGTTTCCTGCATTGCTGTCACTATTCAGGTTGACCTGACGAAGAGCTCAGTTCCTTTTTACTTCCAAGCTTTGTTCTGAACTTCTCCCAGAAGGTCTTCCAGAACGTTGTCCCTACAAATAAGGCAGGCACGACTGATTTGCACTGCAATTCAAGAGAGCAGTTAATTATGTTATTACAGTTAATTGTTATAATGGTTTTTTTTGCTGACAGAAGAACCCAAGGCAATATTTCATTGTATTAAGCAGGCACCGTACAAATACAAATAACAAATTCTATCACTTGAATAGCTAGATAGGTCATCTTTAAAGATAGGAAATGTAGCCAAAGAACATGATAATTTATTTTCCCTAGAGGGATACAATATTTCATTCTTGTGACTGAGCAGTGCCAGCTGGTTTCTGACACTGTTTAAGCCGTGTCCAACTTGGCCGATGCAGAGGCACGCTATTTTTTTACAAAAAATGAAACAGCCACACCTATGTACTGCCTTCAAATGCCACCTCAGAGCACAGATGAAGACTTCAGAGTAAACTTAATAAATAAATAAATAAATAAATAAATAAATAAATTTTGACATTCCTTCCTTCAGAAGTCCACCTTAATTAGAGACTAATTTTTCTCTTTTCTGTGTAAATTTTCACATTTATTCAGCTTAGTTTTTTTGTTCATACTGTAACCAGTTACATAAAATAGATTTCAGTAGTTGATAATTACAAATTAAATAATCATTCCAACAACAAATATATATATTAATAAGCTGCCTAGAGTATTAAGTACTAACTAGATAAGTATATACACTGAACTGTACACATTAAAATAGTGTATGGTATAGTACTACTGAGCAAAAGTCTTCCCGAAAAAGATTTTATCTCATGCTCCCATATCTTTATATTAACTCCTTGAAATCAGACATAACTATTATCCTGATGCTAACCTGATATGGTTGTAACATTTAAATAAAAGGTGTATACCTGTCTTTAAACATATGGAAAGCTATGTGCCTCCAGTCTGAGACATACTGTGATCAAAGCATCAGAAGAATACCCTTGCTTTCTTTAAAAGAGAAGGTAACATTTGTATTCAATTCATAACGCCTTCACATAGGAAAAAAGAAAAGAAACTGTGAAGTGTTAAAGTGAGTAAACACACAACTGTCAGAAAAACAGCCAAGTTACAAAATAAGTAGGTGTATATGTGGAAATTTAATACCAATAGTGTTAACTTGAGAGCCATTTTTCAAATGTAAATACATTATGAATAGTATATATCTGTATTTAGACTTTCCAGACATTCAAATGCTGCTTCGTGAAAACAGTCTGTATTTGTATGCATGAGTGGCGGGTTTAGGAATGTAAAAATCCAAACCACAGCTACCCCACCACAGACTACATTGCTTATACTGTTATCAGTTGCTGTACTTCTTGTGTTCCTTGTGGCTCGTGCACATGGTCAATGAGGATCTAACCGAGCTTAGTATTCTACAGAAACTTGCACTTGAGACAGAAATTCATTCATATCCTTATTTAATTATTTTGTATTTTAGATTTGGAGGGTAAGGGAGATAGCAAGTGACCGGAGCCGTGGCCAAAAGCTTCACCAAAAGGAAAAGTTCTGTAATGCCTGAGAGAGCTTGAGGTGCTGAGTGACTTCATCACCCTGGAAAAATTATAAGGTAGCTGGATTTCATCACTTGAAAATGCCTTGTCCTCAGATCTCCCACGCTGAGTTTTTCATTTAGTTGTTGATACTTGACAAAGCCATGTTTTAATTTAAATAGCTCATGTGAAAAATGATTTTATTGTTTTAGAGCAGAGATTTCACTCATGGTATCAAGTAAGTTAAAATGTAGTTCCTGCCAATGACATTTCTTTTCACTGTCTCTTTTGGCTAAGATGTCTAGATCGTCCTGGCTCATAATTTCTCATGTTTTGTGAAATATGAGAGCACTTTATAGCTAATTAATTGCTACAAATACCAGTAGCCTGAGAAAATTGTGATTTTAAATATAGCTTCATGTACATGGTTCTGTATACACAACCACACACATAAGCATGGATATGTATAAATATGTAGGTGGATGTGTATTAATTTTTCACAGCTACACTAACATACTCTTTACATTAATATGTCACTATGTTAAAATTTTTAAAATATTTGTTCCTATAATGCCCTGCAGAAGCAGGGAAATAGGAAAGTCCTAATCTCCATTTAAAGGAATGGTAGAAAGAGTTGATTGTGAGTGAGAACATATCCTTAGGTTATCTCAGTAGTCAATGGAAAGCAAACTCTCTCAGGTCTGTCTTAGAGGACACAAAGGGTGCCCTGCTCAGACGTGGACCCGGAGGGCCATTCTCCTGACAATTAGAGCCTTAATTGTCTTAGATGTCTGTAAAGGTGGGGAGCACTTCCTAAAGGTGCTTGCACAGAGGAAAGGCTATAGGCAAAGAAGTGTTTTTTGGTCTGGTTATCAAGTAAGGGTTGCAGTCACTGGACCATCTGTAGCTGTAACAGCTGAAAAACCGTGAAGAAATATCATGACTAATGGCTGTCAGGTGAAATAACCAGTATTGGTCGTATCAAATAGCATGAGTCTAATCTCTGTTACTGCTGCCTGTTGCTGCTGACAGTTTGCTGTGGCAGTTAGCAAAATCTTTTGCTGGCCGCAGGCACCGGTTGCTGATCGTCTGCACATAAGATAGAGGTAGCTTTTGCAGGTGGTGGCTTTAAAATCGAGCGATTGCTTGACTCTGTGGCCCACTGACCACAGGCCCACTACCCTGATAAAACCCGGTCCAGCTGAGCTTGGCTTAGTTAAGCTTGCGTAGGCTGCTTTTGTCTCCTGTTTTGGAGCCATGGGGAGGCTGAAGTGCTGTCTGGCTTTCGGGTGGAGGTGACAGCTTTGAACCACTGCAGTCCCTGAGAGGTCCGGAGGAGCCCCCAGCTCCCCTCTGCCCTGCCCAGGCACCCACACCTGGCAGGAGCCAGGCAAGACCCTGCTCAGGCACCTCCAGCCGGGCCCGGCCTCTGCCGCCTGCCACCGCTCTGCTCCGGGCCCTCCTTCCTCAGCCCGGAGGCTCTGGCCTTCCACCTAACACCTAGTTGTTCCTTGCAGGCAGAAAGAGGGAGGGACTTTACTTCCTGGGAAGAATTGTTCTTGAACTGATCCCTCTCATTCTCTCCCTTCCACCCTCCCCCTGTCTGCTAAATTCAGCTTTCTATGCCGTTTAATTTTGTCCTTTAATCTATAAAAATTAAACCATTGATTCTGCTCTGAATTTGGAGCCCCAAACCAAAGAACTCAGAAGCAGAAAGTGAGGCAACATCCGAGAGGTTAGCTCAATTTACTAAGAAATTGAAATGAAATAAACCCGCTAGATCAGAAAAGTTTTGAGAAGTTATACATTTAGTCTTCTCTCAGTTGCTCACATTCTAGTTGACTAGTTTGCATGTGAAATGAAATTTTATGGGCCAAATACTGGAGTCAAAAATTGTGTTGGTTTTTTTTAATGTACTAAGCAGGCCATGTTAATATAAATTAAGAATGTCTCAGAGGTATAGTTGTACTTCTCGCAAGTGGGAAATACGATGGTATAAGAATATATTGGGATAAAATGATCATAGAGGGACCCCTAAACATTCACACTGGTCTATCTTAGTTCTCCTTTGGACTACTCTAAAAGAATTAATTGGAAAACAATGGCAGAAATTCAGCATTTAGCAGGATATCAGTGGAACACGGATTCACCCTGATGCGCATAGAAAGGCTTGTGTAGCATGACTGCATTTGCAAAGTAAGCCCATTCTACTTCACCTGGATATTACCTTCCCTGTGGACACCTGAAGTTCCCAAACCATAAATTTTCCTTAGCCATGTCATTACACTGAAAGCCTGATTCCAGATGCCCCCAAGGGTACCTCACCTTATGTAATGCTGAACAGCTTCCCCACTACTTAACTTTTTGTTGTAGGCAAGGCTTTCCCTCCATATATGTTCCGAAGAGCCCCAGGAAAGGTAAGGGTTGGCAAAGTCCACTTACAACCCTAGAACTGGAATCCACAGCAATCTCACAAGGCTCTGCAGGTCATGGGCTGGTCTGAGGGTCCACTTCTGGAAACAGATCTTGTACTGAACTGCTCCATCCATTTATTATATCAGTATGGCCCATTAGGACTACTTATTACTTGTCAAAATGAAGACTTCAGTGATTTTTGAGTTAATCCTTAACCATAGCCACCTGAAAAAATGGAAATGTTCTGTTTGGTTTTCAGTAGGTTTCTCGCACAAGTCATGTCTGAAAGGACTGATGAGGAGATTCTTCTTATTCTGTTTCCTAAACACAACACGAAGAATGTCATACTGATCAGAAGCCTATAGCTTTCCTCAAGTTCATGGAATTTTTTGCTTCCAGACTTTAATTTCCTTTTGAATCTTTAGGTAAAAAATCCTGAAGGAAAGGCAAGTCATAGTTCTCTAGAGCATGCTGTAAGAGCATTGCTGGCATGTAGTGCTGGTTGTGGGTCTGTACCCTCATGACAGGCCGTATTCTCTGAGGAATTTTTTTGTTTTTTTCTATTTTAAGCCATTTTCCTTTATTGTTCTGGTCTCAGGGCTACTGATTCCCTATTGGAGAGTATGCATAGACTGTACAAAGGAAGAGCTGTAAGGACAGTTCTGTTAATTTTATCAAACTGATTGGTGGTGAACTCGGTGTTCCTCTACCTGACCACCCCAGCAACCTAATCCATGCCAACACTACTGGGTAACATCAGCTGCTTTTGGTAATCTGATTGAAGTCTTCCATTTGGTTGTGTTGATACGTCTTCCTGATGACTTAAACAGGCCTTAGCCCAGGACTTCGTGGGCCACAGGTGGCAAATGGGGAAGAGATCTGCATGGATGTGGAGAGGTAAAGGTGTGCTGGTGTTGATCGGGCAGGGGAAATCCAGTGATAGGAGATGAGGCAGGCAGCAGGGACAGAGCTGTCGTCATCAACGTTTCCCTAGACACGCCTGCAGAATCTGTTCAACAAGAGAAAGCAGCTGCTGCCACAGCAGGATCCACAGTCACCGGCCGAGCAGCACATTAAATCATTCCAAATGATACCAGTGATTACAGATGTATCTCCAGCAACTTGAGAGTCCCACAGCATTTAAGCTCATGTCTTTGCAAACTTTAGGACATATAATACCATGTAACACCAACAGACACTCTTTGGATTTCTCCACTTCAAAACCTGTGATTGCTGAGGATTTATATTGTCTTGCTTTTCAGACCAGAATCCTTCCAGAGGCTTAGCCATTTGCCTCTGACAAACAGGGCTTCTGCAGATAGGGCATGCTGATGCATTTCTATGGTGGAAGAAAGTTATTTTATTATGGAGGATTTAATGGCATCAGATACAGATAGAAGCACAACTTGAGAATCACATGTGACCACTGCAAGGGATCACAGTCTAGACCACATTTGAAAATTTTAGAGAAAAGCATTATTCTTTAAAAGACTCCAGAACTTAGGAATATAAACACTTCTGTAAAAAAAAAAAACTATTAGTGAAATATTGCCTTTAATGGCTCAGTTGTCATTCCTGCTTGAAATGCTTCATGCCTTAACATATTTATGAGACTTTTTCTTTAAAAAATTTGTAATAACTTGTGAATTATTTTTGAAACACCTTTAGTGCAACTAAATAATTCAAGATACATATTAATCACTTTTATATACTGCAGAAGTGGAAGTTGATTTTAAATGGATAAACTTTTGAATTGGGACCAGACTCTTTAATTGAAGGCAGCTTTCAGTAACAGTTATTATTATTGTTGTCAGTCTGTGTTCCCAATGGTGACAGAGTCAGATACAGGACCAAAATTCGTAAATGGCCAAGTAATTCAGGAAACTTAAATCCCATGTAGAGGTATGACATATACTATTATGTATAATGTTACTCTTGGGTTCCAGTGTTGAGAATAAGGATCTCATCTACAAATGATTTGTATACCCCTGGGTAGGTGTGATTAAGAGATGATGTGCATACCATTCATTTTGGCCGCAGTCTAACTTTTCCCGCAGAAATTACACGCTTTAAGCACAATCTCCTAGTCTGTTACCTCCAAAGAAGCAAAATCAATATTGAAATACTATAAATTAATAAATACCTGGATAGTGGGAAGACAAGTGTTCATAACTAAAATGTTTTCATGGCCTTATTCATTCAGTGTAGTTGAAAAGAGAAGCTCTTTTGTTTCTGGACAGACTGTAGGTTTTTACACAGGCAACAGGAAACAGTTTTCATTTTACTCTTGTTATATTTTAAAATAAGTATTTCTAGAATCTCTACTATTTTCTTAGCAGTCTACTCAGCAGAAATTATTCTTGCTGACGCTGCATGCCATTTTAATGCTTTATGGAGTCACTGAACTTAATCTGAAACTCATTTCCACAATTATTTATATGTACTTTCATTTTTTGTAGAACACAATCTACTGATCCTACTAACCTGATCTATATCTTCTCTCCTTTTCCTATTGCAAAATAAGAGGAAATCACTGACAGATACTTTGATTTTATGTGTCATATTGCTCGACATTAAAAAAAAAATCATTAAAAACTATTTGAAAGTGAAAAGTCAGCATATACTAGAGCCAACACAAATAGCTATCTTGCTAGCATGTCTACAGAAAACATTCATCAAAACTTAGAACGTCTATCAGAGTGTAATCACTCAAGTATTTTTATCTCTGTCTAGATTTACTTCAGTGAACACCTGTTTTATAGCCAGTGAGACTACCTGTGATAGAGAAGCTGTATACTGGTATACTGCTTGCAGAATTTGGACATAGTCGTGTGGTTAACAAAACCGTATCTTCCAGTGCTTCAATAGGCCATATATCACCATCCCGAACTATTTCATCTTGTCATGCTAAGCTTTATCTCCCTTCAGCTGTAAACATGTGAACTAAAAAGCATTCTTTCTCTGGAAAGACCAAAAATATCCCATTGAATACTGCAGAATTGAGTATATTTCATTAGGAAAATACTACAATGGTTGTTTCTTCACCATTAGTTTCATATTGAAAAGCTGTGTACAAAGCCACAATTGCAGCTTAGAGAAAAGTGCTGCTGCTGCAGCAACTGTTTCTCAGGTCATTTCTCCTGTCCAAAGAAAAATACTATAAGCTGGTACAAGAAGGGACTTTCAGGCCTAAAATGATTTTTAAGATTTGGACTCTGATACCTAAACTCCTAGACCAGTTGTTGTGTTTAATTCAAAGGTGTTGAATATAAAACATAGGATCTGTTACAGCAGAGGAGACCAAACCCAGGTCTTTTCATCATTGAATGAGAGAACTTCCACCTCTGAATTAGTCACTCCCAGATTCTGGCTGGTTCTGGACTTTTCTTCTCTGGTATGTCTAGGAAAATAAGACTGAGGAGTATGAATCTGCTCTTCAGCTTTCATTCAGAAGGATAACTAGTCCGTTGCAAAGTAGAGACACATCAGCCAAATTAAAAACAAATCTTATTGCTGATCAATCGTTAAATGAAAGGGCTTCTCAGCTGTGGATCTCAAATGAGTGAAATTGTATTACAGAGAATAAAAGAAAGCCTGGGCTTCAGTTTGAGATAAAAGGTTGGAGTAAATATGTGTAGATCCAGTTATGATAAGTGGAAGGAAATTTAATGTGGGAGAAATTTTGACATTGTTTTCATGAGAGAGGATACTTATTAGAAGGATTTTTTGTGATCACAAACCTCATAACTTTATGAATGGTTTCCAGATATTCTCTGATGGTAGTATTAGGCATTGAAGGAAGCTTAAAGCAGGGTCTTCGTCAGTATGTACATCAATGAAAGGTCTCAGTGTCGGCAGGACTGGCTTAGCAGGTCAGGATTTATAGAATCAATGTAAAAAATATCTTTCCTTTTTATGGGGCCACTCTGTTGTATAATGCTTATTTCAATTTACAGCATCTTCAGTCTACCAGCAAACAAGGAAATTACACCTACAAAGTCAAAATTACAGTAATCAAAGATTGCAGTTATAATAGAATGGGCTGCTACTGTCAGATTGTCCACAAATATATAAAATAGCAACTAGTACAAATTTCATAATGGAAGAGAACTCTTCCACACTTCTTTGCCTCTGGTCCTGTCACTGGGCACCACTGAAAAAAGCCTGGCTCCATCTTTTTTGCATCCTCCCTTCAGATGTTTACATACATTGATAAGATCCCCCCTGAACCTTCTGTTCTCCAGCCCGAAGAGCCCCAGCTCTCTCAGCCTTTCCTCATAGGAGACATGCTTCAGTCCCTTAATCTGCTCAACAGCCTGTAGCTGAACTCTCTCCAGTACGTCTGTCTTCTTTGTACGGGGGAGTCCAGCACCCCAGGTGCAGCCTCACCAGTGCCGAGCAGATGGGAAGGATCACCACCCTCCATCCACTGCAGCACTCCTCCTGATGCTGCCCAGGATACCATCAGCCTTCTTTGCTGCGCTGTAGGTGTAGCCTACACTTTCATACATTTTATACATGAAGCATTTCAGAGTTTTCTTAGCAGTCTCACTTAATTGATGCAAGGCACTGGCAGCTGAGCGGCCAGCTTGCCCCACAAATACTGCTGGGCTTTTTGAAGAGCTAAGCTGACTTTACGGAACTGAATTTGCATAGTACAGTAATTTAGTCCACTTACCTTCTACAAAACAAAGTGAAATGCTAACCAGGTCAGTAACCTGTACAGATATTTTCTACTTAGCTGGCCCTTTCCATTTTTGTTTGTGAATTTACCTCTTCACATTCAATCTCTGACACTTCAGTGAAAGAAACATGAAGCTATCATCTCATGCAGAGTGAGACCTGTGCCTGGCTGGGGAGTTATTCATTCATTTAAGCACTAAATAAAAAATCACTCTGAAACTATTTGCCCTCAGTGTGGTTAGACATCTCAATAATCCTAAATTTGTCCGGGCTCAGATAAAATTACTCAAGAGTCTAAAGTTTAAAATCCTGTGGATTTAAATGTGTTAGGCCTGTAGTTAAAAATGAAAAAAACCTCTACGTTGTTATTCCATGCCTGGCAAATGAACTACTTTGGAGCTGTTATCACTGAAGTAATAGAAGTGTCTGATTATATGGCCAGCAGGTCAAGGGAGGTGACTCTCCACCTGTGCTCCATTCTCATCAAACCCCATCTGGAGTACTGCCTTTGGTTCTGGGGTCCCCAGAAGAAGACAGACATGGGCTTGTCAGAGTGGGTCCAGAGGAGGACCACAAAAATAATCTGAGGGCTGGAACACCTCTCTTGTGAGGAAAGGCTGAGAGAGTTGGGGCTGTTCAGCCTGGAGAAGAGAAGGCTCCAGGGAGACCTTACTGTGGCCTTCCAGTACCTGAAAGGGCTTAGAAGAAAGCTGAAGAGGGACTTTTTACAAGGTCGTGGAGCGATAGGACAAGAGGTAATGGCTTTAAACTGAAAGAGGGTAGGTTTAGACTATGCAGAAGAAAGGAATTTTATATGATGATGGTGGTGAGACACTGGCACAAGTTGCCCAGAGATGCTGGGGATACCAGATCATTGGAAGTGTTCAAGGTCAGGTTGGATGGGGCTTTGAGCAACCTGATCCAGTGAAATATGTCCCTGCCCATGGCAGGCGGGTTGGACCAGATGATCTTTAAAGGTCGGTTCCAACCCAAAGCATTCTGTGGTTCTAAGGGCACCAGCAGGCCTTACTGCCCAGCCTCCCCTGGGGTCTCCTCAGCCTTGCCCCTGCACACAGGACCCCATTTCAACTGAGCCTGGAGCTGTCCGTCCTACCCTGAGTGTTGGCAGGAGTGCCAGTGTCCAGCCCTGTCGCTGGCTGCCCTCCGCAGGTGACTGGTTGATCCCCTCACACTGCCTGGGCTATCTAATGGCTGCCTTACCAGCACCAGCTCTGCCCCACGGGGCAGTGCCTTCTCAGTAAGGCACCACCAATGCTGGGGTCACCTCGGCTCCTGCTTGTCCCTTGTCCTCCTTGTAAGGCAGGAGGCTCTCCCTGCTTTCTGACAATATTTAAGTCCATTGAACAAGTGCTGTTACCTTCACCTACTAAACATTGGTGAAGAAGTGTTTGAAACAATGAGAAAAATCCTTCATGGCAATAGAAGTGAGAGTAAAAAATAAGTTGTTTTGCAAAAGCTTACTTTTTTTTCCTTCCTCTAATTACTAGGTTCCTATTTGGATTAACAACTAAAGCTAGCATGTTTCTCATCATGGTGTGACTGACCAACAAACCCCTGCCACGGAAGGTCTCAGAGGAGCTGGGCGAGGGCGATGCATACCTGGAGCTGGGAGACAGATGCAGGGTGTGAGTGACTGCAGCTGGTGCAAAGCAGCTGACTGTGTTTTGACACAAAGGGGAGGGACCAAGGGTGGCCTTTGCTTGAGATAAACAGCTCTGTCAGCGGAGTGGATCAGCTGGTGGCTGCAGATGTTTCTCCCTGAGTTCATTAAAAGAGTGTGGATGTCTCCCCAAATCAGTCAGGCCAGCATGGAGGCCGTGTGTGCATGGCTCACCTCAACACAGTATGAAAACTGAACAATTAACCAAAGAATTTGGAAAAAGAGTGTCAGGCTTCAGCTGGCTTTAACTCCTGTATACCTTCCCAGCATCATGATTATAGAGACTGGTAACATGGACTGCATTGGGGTGATGGTGGTTGTGGTGTAACATCAAATATCTTCAGATAAGCATATTTGATATCAAATATTACACCTTACATGCACAGAATATCTAAAAGAAGCTGGTCAGAGATATTGGACCCTGGCATAGGGTTGACATGCAAAATTTCAGCAATAAAAGGAGTCTTTTCGTGGTTCACTGAAAGTAGAGACGTGTAGATTGATTTACTTATTAATTAGTTTGGATATTCTGTGCAAACCTTGTGCAAACTTCATCCTCTCATTTTCTAAAATCCATTGAGAGTGGCCCTTTCTAGAACATTATTGGAATACTGTAGAAGTCACATAGAGACTGCTTGTGCAGAGATCACTTGCTATAGATCCTAGCTGAAAATTTTGCCAATGACTTTAAGACTTGCAAACTTCAGTACATTTTTGTAGTTTTATATGCAAAATTATTTTTGAGACAATGTATGTAGTAAGAAGTGAGTCATTTGTACTCTGCGTAGACCAACAGCATGTTCAGTGGAGAAGAGGATGAAAGAATTTTATTAAGATGTACCACTTTAATTAACGGAATGCCCCCAAGAACAGAAATAGGACTGTTTTAAAATACCCTTCTGATTTACAGTCTGAGGGGGATGAATAACGTCTTCTAACGAAAGGTATAGACTGCTCTAGAAAGCGTCTCTAATTCTGCCTGTTGTTTGTATATTGTCAGTAACAGTGAATGACTGCTGGCTATTTTTGCATGTGCCTGGGTATATTTTCTCATGGAATTAGTGAAGAGAGATTAAGAACTGGATTTACAACATGCATCTATTTTAACATAGTTCAATGTTCCTGACAGATCTGAATTCTTTTCTTTGCCACTATGTTGTTTTACAGTGGTCAGTGTGGAGTAATATGTGAATATTTCATCTATGGACATTAAGATCCAAGCACAATTAGTTAATAAGTGTGAGTGAGTACAGTTATTACTGTAGTCCATAAACTATTGGCAATCCAGATGAGTGCCAGGGCTTTAGATTTGCAGTGCTGTCACATTTCAGGATTACAATGCTTTCAGTATGAGAGGCAATACAAGGTCTGCACAATCCCTATTAGTCTTTTTGGTTCAGTTGCAAAATCTTTTTTAACAATAGGAAGGAGGCTGTAGCTTGAATATTCCCTGTGCAGAATCCTCTATGGACTACTGACTGTAGGAGGGGAAATTAACCTTGCTAAACTAAATTACTCTGAATGAGTACAGCCTTTCTGTCCTCCTGTCCTTCATCAGACCACAACTATAGCTTGCATGTAACCCAGACTGAATAATCAAGTGAATGCAAAATATTATTTTTCTTTCCAAAAGTGATGGATACTTACCAAGGTGCTGCTCTGTGTTTTCAGTAGGGTTGTAAGAGTAACTGGCCCCGTAAGAGCCATGAGCTGAAATGTCGCAGTCCCTTTAAGACTATGTTTTCAGTTAAGAGTACCTGAGAGTCCTAGATAAAGTATATTAGCAACTTGATTAAATTCCTCTCTGTTTCTTTCAGACAATGTCCTTAACTGCTTCTGTTAGTTTACTGTATTAAAGGCTCATCAGAGTTATGGCTCCTGACTTAGTATTAATCACCACTGGAGAGCACCACCGGGGTACATTCACGACGCCGGCACACTTCTGCCACCATGTTTTATGAAGAAGGTCAGTGTTACCTTAATTGCATTGGCATTTGTAGGACAGCGGTTCTATGCTAAGATTTTTGAAGTACCAAGGACATGACACAACTAACTTGATATGCGATGACTGTCTCAAGCTTCACTGCAGGACTTCTCATTTTAAGACATCTACATGTCTTTAAGGCACCTAGGTGTGGTGTAGTAACAGTAGTAGTTTCACAGATCTATTATACTCTTAGAAGACTGATATCATAATTAAGTATATACATTTTAGTTTTTTCTTTCATTAATATTTAAATTGGTAGAGTCATATCCACTGATACAGTGGTAAACAAAAAAGTGGATACACTTATCTGCTTGATATACCCACTGGTGAAAAATCTATTATTGCCCAGATTGGACATGCATAAATTCTACTTGCTAATATTTAGCCTGACTGAACCTTTAGCTGCAGCAATATAAAATGAATGTGAAAGCAGACTCATGGATTGTAATTAAAAATTAAATAGGTGCGCATAATATAAACACACCTGACAAATATCCCTGATTAGATAGTAGATGTTCTTCTACTTTTTATAAAAGATACATTGCTTTTTAAAACAGATAATTACTATTTGCTATTCCTGTTTTAGAGTGTAAATGTATCTTTACGTACTAAAAATATTTTGTAGATATAAGCCTTCAGGAAAAACATATGTTACTGGATTACTTTGGAAATGGTTTGATTTTGTGGTTTTAGATTTTAAGTACTTGTTTACAGTGAACAACAAAGCTTTTTTTCCCCATCTTTTCTGTACCATCATTTGTTGTTTATCTATATGCAGTCATATAATTGTGTTTAATGATTAATCATTTGATATGAGCCAAAGTGATTTTTATTGCTGAGCAGTAGCACTGTTACATGTTTTATGCTTTAGAATGGTAGGTAATTTTTAATTTATTGTTTGTTTTCATAATAAAGGGTTCAGAAGAGATGTTTATCAGGACAATTAGTGACCCTAGAGTTCTTTTGGCTAGGAAAGCAAGCCAAAACAAAATTACAACATCCCAGCATGCCTTCAGTCAGCTGCAGCACACTCTCTGTGGGCTCAGAGAACATGCTTCTTTGCCAGGAACATCTGGCTTTTGAAAAGCTGATAATAAGTTTGGGGTTCCTGGAACAAAAACTGAAAAGAATTACAAACCCAAGAGTAACTTACATAGTTTTTTCAAAATGGAAGCAGTTTCATTTTCCTTAGGGATGAAGATCAGAATCAGAAGGACTTGCCAGTAAAGCTGGGCCTAAACAAATTATTCCGTAGGTACACACTGCTGCAGCTCGGAGAAAATTTGATTCCACATACTTGCCCATTAGCTTACTCGATAACTTTAGCAAAGAAACAGAAATTCTGGTAGATACAGGTAGAAGTATTTCTGCAAACACCAGAAGTTTTGATTTTAACCTTGATTTACTAAATCCAGTGGCATCTATACAGTACAATCATGAAGTAACAAGAGATCTTTTTAAAAATGTTACTGTAAAAGCATCATATCTTGTTCTGTAAGCAGAAAAATAAGAAAAGCGTTCATGACAAAAAGAAGCTCTTCCTTTTTAAATTCTCTAGGGACTGACTCAGCTAGCAGTTTCAGTACATGTCTAATTTTGAAAGAATGATAGAGGGTTTATTCATATGGTTTAAGTTCTGCATATACTCATTTGCTGCACATATAGGAATATTGATACTCTTTACATCTGAGATGCAAACATTGTTACCTGAGCATTATAGGTTAGGGGTCTTTTAAATTATTCCACAATGCATTATGCCACCACCAGAATTAAGCAGATATTTTTTGGTTTTCAGATAACTTCAATTTTTAGACCATTATCAAGTGCTTATCAGTAAATGAAACAGACTTAATAAATCATCTGTGCATACAAATGAGTGATTCTGTAGTGCAAAGGTGCATGCTAAGCAGTACTAAAAGCATTATCAAGTCTGCAGTGTAAGGGAAACCTCTGATCTTTTCTCTGTGGGCATATAGGTTTATCCTTGCTAGAAGCTGTACTGTTCTGCTGTGTACCACATGGTTATTTGGATAGCAGCTAGAAGGCTGGCTGGAGTCAGGTCTTGTGTGTGGCAGGAACGCTACAATTTTGCTCTTCAACCCCAGGAATCTGGGAGGTAGTCATTGGCAGTCCTGGGGGTAGGAGGGGTGCACACAGCGAGAGGAAGACTGAGGCAAGTATGATCAAAGACCTCATTTATACATTTATATGATGGGACTCCAATTCTTGCTTGTGCAGGGGTAAAATCTCAAAGACCTCAGTGCAATTTGCAGTCAAATAACTGTTGTAAATGGTCAGTAGCTTGTGATTATGGATCTGAATTTTGTTCGTTGTGTAGGTACTTTTTAAGTATGTTCATCTGAAACATATTAGCTGTTAGCTGTTTGCAGAAATGGAGTGCATCTTGCATTTGGGAGAATCATAGAATGGTTTGGGTTGGAAGGGACCTTTAGAGGTTATCTAACCCAACACCGCTGCAGTGAGCAGGGACATCTTCAACTAGACCAGGTTGCTCAGAGCACCTTCCATCCCGGCCTTGAATGTTTCCAGGGATGAGGCCTCCACTACCTCTCTGGGAAGTGTTGAAGTCTGTTATTTTTTTCACCAAGTGATGAACGGAGCCTGTGTTAAGATGATTTATTTCATATACAGAGGTGATTTCCTTGTTGTTTCTTTGCTTACCCTCTTTTCCCAACTGCACAACAGAATTCCTTGGGGTTTTTCCCCCACAGAATGAAAGTCAGTAAGCTACCTCCTTTTTGGAGATCTGTATATTCTTTATTTACATAATGGTGAACTACGGTTTGTGGCATTCCAGTAGGAAAAGACCTTATAAAATATTTACATTTTGAGAGATTTGAAGAATTACAAACCAACCTCTAATTAACTCTCATAAGAAATATTACATTCTGTGATGATCGTAATACCAAGTTCCTTAATGGTACATTCCCAAAATAATTGTTACCATTCACTGTTTTCATCCCATTACTTTTTTTCTGTTTTTAATTTCTACTTTGATCATTCATCTTGAATGAGTCTCAGTTCAGCATAGCACTGGATTATCTCATTAGCCAGTTGCATTCTAACTCATGCTAACAGCCCCTGGTTCAGGAATATACATAAGAACACAATGTTTTCCTAATCATAATAGAATGAATGGCTTAATGTCCTTAGCATAACATCTTCACTAGGCCCTGCTAAGGAACCTAACAAGGTCTGGTGTTTGAAGTACTGACCTTAGCCGTCAGGAGCCCATGGAAAAATAGAATTCATGACAGACTTTGATAATATAACCAGTAATGCAGATTTAAAAAAAAAAGAAAAAGGAAAACAACCCCACCAAAAAACAAAACATGGAATGATTCTCCAAGATAAATTCTATCAAAACCCTTCAAGGTTTTTTTCAGAGAGGATGTACTGGGCTGTATAGTGGTCTTTCTTAGGCGACAGTTTCATGACCTGTTGGCTTTAGCAGCAGTACTGACTCACGAAATTACAGCCTCTGGTTGTTTTTTTCTACCCCACAGTGGTTAATGTAGTTGTTTGCAAAATCACAGAATAGACCGGATCGGTGTGCAGATTCCAACCTCAACCTTTTATTCTGGTCAGGTTTATTAGCTTGGCCACATAGTGTTCTTGGCATAGCTAAATGGCTGGCAGTTTGAGACGACAGGAATGGAAACATCAGGTAAAGGAAAGGAATTTGTTGTGCTGGTGTTACTACAGAAGACAGCCTTGGTGACAAAGCAAGGGGACACATTTTTTTGCTTTAATCTTTAAGAGTAGGCTGTGATACCTACTCTTTGCTCCTTTCAGCAAAACTGTCAAACGCAAAGCAGAAGTGGAAGGAAACCCAGCATCTGTTGATAATGTCAGGAAATAAAATTAGCTATTTGCTCATGGTTTTCTCGTTTGATTCTGTGGAACACAGCCTCTCATCCCCAGTTTGTAATACCACCTGGCTCGACAGTCACCATCACTGATGATCATCGCCAGGCCAGAAGTTAAGGGTAGCCACACTGGGTTAGCTGAGCCAGGTATGCCAAAGACTGCCCTGTCTCCAGCAGTAGGCAATGGAGACAACTCACAAAGAGTGTAAAAGCACCAGGATGGTACGATATCTTCCATGAATATTCTTTGCAATCTTCAGTAAACTGCAGTTCAGGAACTACCAGGGCCAGTGGTATTTTGATGTTTTATGGCCCTAGGTGGATGGTTCTTTTATGATGTACGTCATTTTTTGCACAGATATGCTACACAGTACCAAGTCTCAAAAAGATTCAGAAATGAATCTCAGGTGCAGCAGGTGGAGCCTGAAAGCTTATCGCACACTGTGGTCTTGAAATGTATCTGTGAAATTATTTTGATAATGAAATAAAGAGCTTTTTAAGATAATAGTACCTGTTATAGTAATTGAAGGATTATTTCTGTTTCATCTTAGCAATATTTACCTGTGTCTCTAAACATTTATTGGAATCTAAAGTAAGTAATGAAAATAGATGTAGTACATGGTTATCATACAGGATTAATATACAATAGAACAATAATAAAAATAACTAGGGATATGTAGTAGTAATAGAAAATGGAATAAACAAATGTCAGGCTTTCTCCTGGCACTTGCACACCACCGCTTCAGATTTTGAATCGTCAGAGATTTATCTTTCCCAGGCTGTACTAGTGAGGGGGAAGTCATCTTCTGTGATTGTGGGAGCAAGGGACTGATGATAGCATTGTCTGGAGCCAAGTATAAATTGAGTAGCTCCAATGCAAGCTGCCACACAGAGTACCAGTTTGTGGTTGTGAACTATTATGCTATATTACAGCCATTTAAAGGCAATTGAGTGATCAGAACACTATGTTATTTGATACACATACAGGGACAGCAATGGCTTTTTCTAATTAAGGTAGTATTAGAGGACTATTCTTTCAGTTAGTGGCAAAGGACAATCTTTATTGTGGGATATTCCTAGCTGCAAAAAATGGAATGGTAAAAGTTATTCTACCTCTAGGCAGATGAGCTGCTTCTTTCTTTAGGCCCTTGGCAGTTTGGTGATTTTGAGTTAAAGTTTCAGAAGTTTTCTGTGGGGGCACTGGAGGGACCCTAGGGGCAGTGCAAGGAGAACAGCCTTTGGTGACATCCCAGAGTGCAGGGGCATGGGAACCTACAACTAGAGGCACCATGCTGAACGCACCTGGGATGTCCTGCACGCACTTGGTTGCACCCTCATTTTAGCAGATAATCTGTAGTGCTCAAGCAGCGTTTGTTCCAGGAAAGGGAGCCTCTGTCTGACTCGGATGTACCAACGTTTCTTAAAAGCAAAATAGCACTTCCTCTGCAGACCCAGTGTTGGAAATGACAGATATCACAATGAAAGAATTTGTAATCTGAAATTAAAGTGTGAGCCATTTACAGTAGTATGCTGAATTCCACAGCACTGCTAATTTCCTTTGTGAACAGTTTTCTTCTGTGCTTATTCAGTTATGCATTGCATCCCACAGTTGAGCTTTGTGAGTTAAGAAGCAGAAGCCATATATACAATCTAGAATATAACTGCAAAGTTTCACTGGGTGTCAGGTCCTCCTGAGAAGTGTCAAATCCTTAAGTAGCTTTCTTATGCTGCATTTTTCTATGTTACCAGGTTTGCATAAAAGAGATTATTATGGTATAAGATATTTTAATCACAATATTGATACATTGTTATTCCACTATAGCATTTCAGTTTCTTACTAGAATCGAATACTTCTGTTAAATAGAAGAACAGAAGAACATTACAACTTCTTTCAGTATGGCATTCATTTGCAGTTCAAGTATTATTAGACTAGTATGGCAGATTAGTGGGAATACAATAGGTGGCAAAACTAAATATAATTATATATAAAAATATATATAAACTATATATATACACACACACATGTACACACATGTATATATATGAAAGCACTAGATATCAAATTCAGATGGCTGAAAGAAAAAAGTTTTGTTTTTAAAGAAAAAAAGTTCCATATGTTTTCTTGAAGGACGGAGGAGGTATTTGAGAGGAAGCATTGATTGGTTATACTGGCATATTTCAAACTGGTCGTACTAATGATTCTTCCACATGTACTCTGTATCATGTTGTTATGCTTGCAGAATTCCTCCTAATGGTTAAAATGCATTAATGTCTGAATCTCTTTCCTCCAAATCCTACATTAAAATCATATGGTGTCCTCTGTGTACAATATATTCACAAAATTTTGTGTTATGTTGTATTTTGCTTTGGGGTTGGGGGGTGGGTTATTCATTTGTTTGTTTTCTATTATATTACAGTATTGCAAGACTCCAGGTCCAGGAGGTGATAGGCCTCCAATTCCAGGAGGCTTTCAGGGTAGTATTTTCTATTTGTGTTTATATATATTGAATCTGTGCTTTAAAATAATTTTGTCATCTCAGTATTTCCTTCCATTGGCTTGCATGTATTTCTTCCTTTGTAATGGCATACTTCATTGACAACAGAACCCAGTGGGACGAGTACAGCTAAATAGTAATTTTCAGAGAGAGAATAGAAAGCAAACAGGAACTCACTAAAGCAAATCTTGATTCCAGTATTGTTTGAAATACTTCTGAATTCAAAGGGGAAAAGTCATATGTTCAGGTTTTTCCTCTTCCTGTTAAATAACTTGAAAGTCTGTCTGCAGGCTCAGCACAGTCTTGCTAGCAGATGAGCAAGCCATGTTCTATCGAGTCAAAAATACTACAGTACTTTTTGTAATTGCATGTTTATTTCTTTCTTATGGTATGGTTAAAAGGCACATTCTGAAAGAAGGTAATACAAAATACACAAAAACCGCTGCCATGTGATTATGAATGATTTAGTAAAACAGTAAGTTGCATGTTATGTGCTTGTTTTGCCTTCTGTCATATAGTATAAGTCAGGAGCGGTTTTATTGCAGTAGAAATAGTCCAGAAAAGTGAAGGTATGTAACATGCAAATATGTCAGTAAGGTAGTGAACCTACACCAGCTGAGCATCTAGGGAATGCAGAAAAGCAAGTATGATTTACATGTAGAACAGACAGTAGCAAGAAGAAAACAGTGGAATGATTGTACCATTCAAGAGGACTACATACCTCACTGTCAGAAAGCTTTTCAATCGCATTTACTTATTCAGAGTTATGAATATTTGCAGGTCTATGGGCTTGAGTGACTATCTTATTATTCGTGGGTGCACTGTTATTTCAGAACATGTAGTTGATAACATCACATACATTTAATTTCTGCCATATTAAACCCCACTCTTTTACAGAGATCCACACAGCCTAGAAGTGGTATTTTTTGCTAGTGTTTCTGGAGTTGGCACAGAGAAGAAAAATCTGTTAAACCAGATAACTGACCATAAGCTTATAACTGGCATAGGTGCAATTAATCAAGAAGTTTTAGTAGCACGGGCTATATTGTTCTGAATAGTCTGTTGAACTCCAGCTTGAAATTAACTTGAAAAAGAAACGCAGTTTCATATAGGGTTTCTTTCTAAAGGAAATTGTCTTGCTTAAAACAAACATAAAAATAACATTAGAATTTCTATACTGAGAAAAGGTCTATGGAAACAAATGTAGTAGTTTTGCAATAAGAAATGAGTTGCCAATTTTTTCTGTCTGTGTAATAAATATACACCTAATACCACATGCTTTGGCCTTTTCTTCAGCCTTCTCTTGTAGATCCTGGCAGAGTCCATGAAAAAACAATTTCTTAATTAATTAATTTAGACAAAATAGGCACACAAAGATTGTTTCTGTAGATCTGGAGACTACAGTTCAAAGAGCAGCTCAACCTTAGACAATCTAATCTCCTGTTGAACTGCCAGGTCTTTTCATCTTAGCCTTTCTTCACCTTCCAAAGTCAGCACTGTAGGCCTCTTTTTAAGTAGCATACATGTTAGTTGTGGTGGGTTTTTTCATAAGCACTGCTATGCAAAGAAGCAGGCACATTATGTCTATTCCACACATCCTTGCCTGCCACACCTGGGAATTTCACCCATCATTATGGCTGCATGCTCCAGTATAGCCACAAAAATTACCTTTTTTCATCAGCTGAAACCTGGACAAAACATGAAGCTTTCCAGGATAGGGAAAATGAATTGGTAATTCTGAGCAATGTGCAAGGCATCCATTTATTGAGGACACGAACACCAGTATTTCACCTGAAAGCATTTTAGCAGGATCAGTCAAAACACAACTCGACTAAGCCAACATCTATCTTTCTGGGTATCGGTAGGCTCTTAAGCCATTATCACTGAATCCAGCTTTAAAACTACTCAGAGTGGCTGAAAGTTTGGCTTTCTACTGAGACCTCTGCTGAGAACAGTTTATTGTTAAATATCCATAAAAGTTAAATAAACACCATGACCCTCAATTCCATATTAATTTTAATTTATCAGATTGCTTTTTTCTAAGCTCGACATGTTCTCACAATTAACATAACTCTGTCAAGAGATGGTGGCAATGAAATAACCACTTGTCTCTGTATATGCATGAAGTCCTCAACATTGTGTTTTCAGAGACAGAAGAGATGAAAGCAAAAATACCGAGGCACAGACAACCCCTGCCCCAAACAGTGGCACAAAACCCCAGTGCCATGTGGTGTGATGGGAGGCTGCGTGCTGACAGCTTCCACCCTCTCATCTGGGAAATCCTGCACATAATGACATGTAGAGACGTGCCAGAACTGCTGCACCTGTACAGGGCAGAAAGCCAGCACGTACACAGCAAATCTGACGCATGCTGGTCTGAGATTGACTCTACAGATAATCATCTGTGAAACCAAAGGGGCTCAAGGGGCTCCAGTGCATTTCTCATGGAGCTAGCTGCCCACTGCACAAGGCATGCGTGGCAGGACGGCAGCACTCTGCCACATTTCTGCGCACACACTAGACGCTTAAACTCTGCCATCTGTTCAGAACATAAGGGCTTGGAGCAGTCTGACAGCATTCCTGAACATCTGGAAGTTTTGGACCAAAGGGCTAAAGTGGATGATGTTAAGAGCTAACTACTACAGGACCCTTAGTCTTTGCCTCTATCTACAAAATTCTGTGCCTCCACACAGGCTCGTAATGCTCTATTCATAAATGATTTCTGAAGTATGAGATAGAACTTTTTTTTTTTTTTTTTTTTTT
>Ga0065711_1003599_pt1 | contig 42500 bp, 20 predicted proteins | sample Hoacrofraction12_FD_59098 | JGI IMG/M metagenome (GOLD analysis project Ga0065711, IMG submission 59098) | Hoatzin crop microbial communities from Cojedes, Venezuela - Epithelial fraction 12 v2 (version 2) | ecosystem: Host-associated > Birds > Digestive system > Esophagus > Crop | place...
TCCTTTCCTTTCCTTTCCTTTCCTTTCCTTTCCTTTCCTTTCCTTTCCTTTCCTTTCCTTTCCTTTCCTTTCCTTTCCTTTCCTTTCCTTTCCTTGCCTTCCCTTGCCTTCCCTTGCCTTGCCTTGCCTTGCCTTGCCTTGCCTTGCCTTGCCTTGCCTTTCTCTGCCTTGCCTTTCTCTGCCTTGCCTTTCCTTTCCTTGCCTTCCCTTGCCTTCCCTTGGAGTTGAGAGCAGAGAGCAGCTGAGGCTGGGCTGCACGAGGCTGAGCCATTAGTGACAGCCTGGGTATTTTCAGTAAGTAGTTCAGTAGTGGGCACAAGGCCCCATCACCTGGCTCAGCTGAACAGGATGGAAGGGAACCTGTGCGCAGGCACACTGGGAGCATAATCGTTCGTCTGAACAAAACCATACACTAAAGCTCCTGTCTCAGTGTGGTTGGAAACTGTCGTATATCAGGAGAAATGCAGACAAAAGGGCTGTTCCAAGAGAGACACTACAATGGCAGCCTAATATGACGTGACAGACAGAGTGAAATATAATCTATAGTAATGATTTGCTGCATTACTGAAATCTGGCCAGGTGGCTGATGGTTCAATTAGAAGCGGACAATTTCAAGATACCCAAAAGCAGTATGTCACACAGCAACAGTTAACACCTGCTCGTCTTTAGTTTTTACAGGATGATTTCCACAATTTAAATAGTAAAGGAGGTTCTAGTTTTCCTGCTAACTAATGAAACAGGTGCTGTGTCCATTTAAAAACAAATATTTTGTTCTACTAATAGACTCCAGAACAGCAAAATCCGTCCATCCCAAGAATCTTCGTTGCTCTTCTTCTGAGTTTTTATAAGAGTTGTAAAAGAGTCATTACTGCTCATAGCATAAAAATATTTTCCCATTAAAACAGTGGCCTGCTTTTAATAAATCCCAAAGTTATTGTTGGCTCTGGCTTTCCAACGTGTAACCAAATGAATATTGTTTTTTGTGTGCAAGTCATGAAATTTAATATACTCTGTAAAACTGTTCAAATCCTTCAACAACTCATTTAGTCTATGCAGATGTCAAGAGAGACGAAGCTGTATTTTAAACTACTATATAGCTATGATGGACCTTGCTTTCGTTACTATTATCTCCATGAACAGAAAAGGTTGTATTGGCAACATTTCTACTACGTTGCTGTGGAATGGGAAATTTGCCTTCTGTGCTATCAAGAGGATAACCTACTTCAGAGCTTTACCTGCAGCTGTGGCACATTTTATCAGATAGATAACAGCAATATCTAGAGGAAGATTTTTCCTTTGTCTTGCAGCTTAGTCAACAACCAAGTTGTTGGTAATCTGAAGTTTCCTTGAGCTAAAATTTGATCCACTGAGGTCCAAGAAAATGTAGTCATTGCATTTGATACTGCTGCAATTTCATCCTGTGTTTTTAAAGCACAGAAGTTATTCCGAAAAGGTTTGTTTCTGCTAGTCATTTCTGCACCTGAAGGAAGAAGAGGTTTGACTGTGCTCTCAGCTTCACTCCATGGGGAAGGCTCTTCATTTAACCATGGTAAAATATTTCATTGATGGTTTTTTTCATAACCAAAATATTTCATATTTACTGTGTGAAATATCTTTCATGGAATTTTATTATGGCTCCCATTCAAGAAAGCACCCCTATTTTGGAACAATATACAAACCACAGTTATGTTGCGCTGCATGCCCTATCATTTCTGAGTGCTTCAGCAAATGGCTGGTACTCAGCACTTCCCTGGGAAGCCACACTGGTGGATTTAACCAAAATTAAGTGAGTAATTATGGTAAGGGATTTACCTGCACCTAAGTGACTTAAACGCACAGAGAATCCCTTCAGCAGTCTCCAGCTTAGGTGTGACAACGATTTGGCATACTGAGATACTATTATCACCATCTTGTTTGGGCTTTTTAAATTAACATAACCATGTCTGCTATGTTTAGTGCTGGACTCCATATCATCCCAGAAACAGTCAAAAATTTGACAGCCATCTCACAAGTAGGCTTCTCTTGAGATGCATCTCCAGAACCTCACAATTTAGACAGGACCTAACCATCTCTCACAGTTTAGATAGGAGCTAACCATCTTTTTCCTCATCGCTGGGAACTTCTGTACGTTGAAAGGTACCTAGTTTACAGTACCCTGGGAACATGCAAGCTGAGAAGAGACATACAACTGAGATTTAACAGCATCTGGGCCGAGGCTTTCATAGGGTTATAGGGTGCTCAAATGGCTTTCCTGAGGAAAAGCACCTAAAACTTGTACATGACAAACCCATGTTTCAGAAATCGTAAGGCCTAAGGGGATCATTAGGATTAAAAAATCTCATTTACAGGATGACACTGTTAAGAAAACTCACTGGGTAGCTTTATATCAAGATCATAATCCTTCTTTGAACTGTGGTATGTATTTTAGAAAAGTATTTAAGGCTTTAGATGATACAGAGCATACCGGAAGTGGGAGAGAGAGTCTCAGAAAATAAGTGTTGCTAAGGGTTGTTCTCAGTATAAGGTGGAAAGATGGGCTGCTTGGAAGGGTGGTTTATAACAGAAACCTACCTGCAACTTTACAGTACATCTAGGGCCACCTGCAGAGATGTCCGCTTATAATGTGGAATGTGTCCCCTTCAGTTTGGTTGGCTTGAGTACATCTCCTCTGCCTGATGTGTGTGCTCAACGCTTTTCATCACGTGATATCCACTTAGAGAAAGACTGATCAGTTCCCAGATTCAGGAACAAAGGCATAATTACTGATCAGATAAAATGCCATTTTGAAAATCAGGTTTCCATTTATATGTTTCTAAAATCCTTCTTACCGCCCATCAACACCAGTGAAACCCAGGTGGGTTGCAAGCGCTCAGCACCTCAGTACCAGCTGTGTAATGGCCAGTAGCTCAGGGTGACTTCATTTTTTTAGAAATGGAAAGACTTGGTGCCTAAAGACTCCATCTATGGCCCTCAACAGTTGTAAAACTTGCCTGCCTATAGAGTCATTTTTCTGAAAATTTTACACCAGAGATTTGATGACAGGGCAGAGCAGATGTAAAGGATTGTTTAAATAAAGCCACAGCACAGCACCGGTGCCCAAACCAGCTTCAGTCACTGATCAGCCTCTGTGGACTTCCCGCATCAGCAGAGCTGGCCATGCTGCTGGTAAAGGCAATGCCCAAGGAGCTGCCGCAGTGGCTGTCCCTGTCCTTCCTCAGGAAATTCCTCAGCTGGCAGCTGTTTCAGCAGAGGGATGCTTCCTCCTCCTTCTTTCGGAAACCAGTTCAAGGGTTTCTTTTAACCCTGACCACAGCTTCCCCCCACATGCTAAGGAAGCGTTCCTCCACCAGCTCTGCTCCAACGGGCAGGCAGAAATCACAATATATAACCAGGGAAAACCATGTCGGGGGAAGATGTGCTGGGTGCGTGCGCACAGGGGACCGTGTGAGTGGCAGGGAACCGGCACCAGAAATGTCAGCGGTATTCCAACATGAAGACACACCTGCTGGTTGCCCTCTTGTTAAAAACAGCCTAAAAGAGCAAACAAATGTCTGACAAAGGAGTCAGAAGGGAGACACGGTATCCCAGATAATGAGAAACAAGACACTGTGACCTTGCACAGATTCTTCTTTAGCGTTCTTGTATGAAGTGGTGATATACGCATATGTTTAAAGTAAGATCTTCAGCAAAAAGAAGCTCTGGAGTTCAAATAAAGCTGTGTTTTATTTATTGCCTCTTTTTTTGTAAAAAATGTACTGTATTCAGGGTTATTGTAAGAATTAATCAAGAAAAATAACACTATAAACTCAGGCTGTTTTCAGAAGTGGGTTAAAATTAACGTGACTGTTTCTATTCTACATGAGGACACCTAGAAATATAAATTTCATCCTCCAGAATTACCAGAAGGAGAGAATTAGAATTCTTAACGAAGTTACTTTGGTCTAATACCAGATTATAATTAATAAGAAGCCTGATACATACCTAATATATCATATTACTCTGGGGCAGAGGTAAGGTTGTTTGTTACCTTTCTGTGTGAAAATCTGTATGTTTCTATATTGGGTTTCTTTAATCTTATATTCATAATATTTTCTGGTCTTACAATGTTTTTTTTAGGAATACCACAAGAGACTCATGAAAGGATTGTGTGCCAAATCACTGCTATGTATGTACTCTCAGCCTCATTGTAGATTTTATCTGGGAATACGTATGTGCGCTCAGTCACTTGATGCAGAACAGCTAAAGAGCAGTGAGGAAACTTATTCTCAGTATTAAAGGGAATTTACGATCTCTTGCCAGTATCAAGGGAAGTTAAATCTCTTCCCCTAAAAAGGTGTGTTTGCAGACGTGTATCTGGAGAAGCCCATGATATCTGTACCTACAAGAAGTCAGTGTCTGTCCCCGCATTTACATTGGAAGGTGATAGCAGCAAGATATCTGAAGGATGATACACAGCTCAAAGTTTTCTTGTTTATTCGACTGATTTTAGTTTAATTTGTAAAGCCATACCCTTAAATATTTTTTATTATTTTTTACGTCATCCTTTAATTTTTAATTTGTTATTTAGAAATGTTGCCTATTTTCCATTTTAAAGCTTAGCCCTTGCCCATTTCCTTTATTTGTCTCTGGTTTTAGAATATACCATTTTCTACAATGATCTCCCTGCCAAAAATAAAAATGACTTTCTCAGCTGATGAATTTCAGTACCTTTGCAATAAATTTCTCCTTCGGAGCATCATAATTCAAATAACAGCGATGAGTTCAAAACAGCTTTATAAATGGTGTACAACTAGACAAAAATATTTGTCAGCGCAATTTCTCATCTCTGCCATCTCTTTTGGACACAGACAGGAGATTTATTTACCAGCAGCATCGGAAGCAATGGCCTCCACTTTGTATATATGATTATTTGTGTCAAAGCAATTTCGCACGCTTTTCAGCCGTTCTGCTTAAGGGTGGCTGAAATCCGTGACATTTTGCAATTGCATGCTGGGAGAAGTAGTCCCCCATGGGGCAAGCTTCCCGTATCAAAGGGATTACAATCTCCTCATTTTCTGCATATCTGATTTAGTCCTACAGCTCCATGCAAGCTGCCGGTGCAATCGCTCGGTTGGGCAATGCTTGGATGTTTCTCTCAAGTTTTCCAGCCTGTTTTAGTATACAATATCTGTTCTGTTCAGGTCTTGGCTATGTTGAACTTTCTTTTCTGGAACTGCAAAATATCATAAGTTTGGCTGCCTAGCACCACTGTCTAATGTAGTACTCCCTAACCCGTCTTTAAAAAGCCTGCCAAAGCCAGATTACTGCAAACATGAAGATCAGATATGTCTAATATAACTTTAGAAAAACCAAATGCTGTTTCCGCGTCACTATTATTGTTCTGGAAAGAAAAGCAACAAAAAGGATTTGACATCTACTGTCTGCTCTGGTGGTTGTGGTGGCTACTTAGAAAAAAAATGTATAATGCATATGACCATCCTGCAGGACATCTACTCTTATTTTCATGCAAATTCTAATAAGGCTGCAAGTCTCATTTACGACCTTATGTCACTTTCCTCATAAAAACCAAACCAGACAAAAACTTTCCCAATGTATTACCTTTCTATATTGAAAGTGTCCATACCTGACACAACCAAAGACTTTTCCCCCACAGTTAAAGGAAAGGCCTCCTTCTATTCCTCTGTCAACCTGACAGGAAAACAGTCACAGCAGTGGCTCAGGAAAGGTATATATTTTTCTACACTTTTTTGTTCCTCACTGAGGTATAGCCATTCTAATATTGAAAAATTATTTTTATTTATAAATGTAAAAGCAATTAAAAGTATGTTCTGTTTATCCTCAGACAGAATGCTTCTGACTTCAAGGATATTTCTCAGTTTAATTAATTTGAGAGACATCAGTAAGCTTGATCGGATAAAAGATTTCTTTATGAGAGATGCACAAATACTCCAAATTTCATAGAGCTCTGAAAAAATACCTATTCTAGTAATACTGTTGTAGCTTATTATAATGTCCACTGAGCAGAAAAAATAACTCTGGAAGTCCATTGTGCTACAGATAAGCCGGTTTTGCCTGTTATTAAAATGGATATATCAATGAATCTTCCAGTCTATAACTAATTCACAGCTGTGCAAAACGTCTGCAGGCAGTAGAGCAATTATCCTATAGCAAGGAGGGCTCCCAAACTTTATTTTCAGGCTCTTCTTCAAGCGTGCAGTGTTTTCACAGAAAGATGAGCTTAAGCGAATGTAACACAGTGGTGCTGAATCCAGCAGGAGCAATGGTTACCTCGAATCACTTCGTTTTGGAAATTGTTGCTGTAAAATCAGTGGGACTGACCAAGGGCAGTGCGAGCAGACTTTGGCCACATTTGTTCAGCACCAGTAAGCTAAAAACCTCACAGAAAAGGAGAATTGTGCCTCCATAATGTTCAAATTACCTTCCCTTTTGCACTTCTTATGAGCTCTGAACACCATCCACCTATGCAAAGTGGTGATCTCCACAATGCTTTGGGAGAAAACTGAACTTTATATGTGGCCTTCTTTCCATCAGAGGGAAGCACACCTAAAGTACAACCACTTGTGAGGATTGTACAAACATGTCAGGCTGATCCTGGGGGTTTAGTCTCCAAACACTGTTTGGTCCACAGTCCTTGATGGGAAAGAGATGCAAACAAGACACCTTCTGGGAATTTCTGAAACACAAGATGCTTCTGCTCCTGAAGTACTGGGCGTGCTAGTGGCATGATTGTCTTTTCATGTTTAGTGCTGATTGTTTCCTAAAAAGTTTAAAACTCGTAGTAGCTGGAGTGCCTAAAAAGTACTATAAAATGGACTTGCAGTGATTGAAAAATATGATGCACTGCTAACAGAATGGCTAGCTCTTCAGCTCCCAGACTCCCCAGACCCTGGTGAGTGTCATGCTGACAATACCACAGAATAAAAAACCTTCATCTTTTGTAGTTTGCATTGCACTAACCTCCTCTTCCCACGTGCTTGCCCTTCCTCGTGGCCTCCTGAGAGACACACTCACAGAGAGTCTGTCATGGGCTCTGGTGTCCCCTTTCACAGGGTCTGAAGGTCAGTCACATATGCTTATATGTATCTCAGATGGGTTCCCAGTGGGGAAAAGGCAGCCAGTTCTGCAGCACTAGGAGAACAGCAGCTGTCTGGCTGGAAACAGGCAGCTACTTTGGGTGTACCCAGGAAAGAAGCAAGAGCATCTCCTTTGAGGTAAGTTGCATGTGCTGCCTATTCCACAGCCTTTGGTGGAGTCCTTACTTCCAACTATATCAATAGGGACTGATTAAGCACTGAGCATCACATCCCGTGGGATGCATTTGTATAATCTGTGGAAACAGGACTGAAGAATTCTCCATGCCCTAGTACTGGCCCTGTAATCTCTAGATAAATACTGCCTCTGCTTAGCAAGCTGTCATCAATTAAAACAATATGCTCAAAAATATTTAATCGTCCTAGTGTTAATCCCAGTCAGAACTCAGTTTCTGAACACTCTCTGGCCAAACTAAAAGATACAAACAATAAATTAGCCCTTTAAAAATAAATAAATAAATACCAAAACTATTTCTGTGATTAGACAAACATTGCAGTGGGTATATGAATCTTCTTAACATGACTTTTACAGTGTAAGACAGATACGCATTTTTCCACATTAAGGTCTTAAGACAGGATATCCCATCAGTCCACTCCTCAGACAATTAGCATATTAGCTAAATTTGCTGACAGGCATTCTGTGTGAGATTTACATCTCCTTTCAGTCCAAGTGAAATATTTGTCTTTCTGCTGTGTTTTCCAAGAACATACAGCATGTTTGAGAGCTTTACTGTCCTATTTTGATAACTAAGTCCAAAACTAAGCTTAAAATGAATTGCCCAACCCAGCTTTCATGAAATGTCAAACTGAAGCTGGCAGAGGAAGATAACAGATCATAAAGGTGGCATTCTCAGGGAGCTAACTGGTGCCATTATGCTTTAGGCTCTCTCCATTGCTACACTGCGTACCCTTACTTGGAGGGGTTTTGTAACTTGGCTGCAAAAATGTTTTCTGGGTGAAACTTGGCAGATCAAATCTTAACTTGAGAGCAAATACATTTTAAAACAAATTTCTGAAAAAAAGAGAAAAATCTGTCTACAGTGAGGCTTTGAGCAACAGATAGTCAAACTGAGTCAATCTGGTAAGTTACAATGGTAACTGGTAAGTGGCCACTCTGTCCACCCTGCCACCATGGAGGAACCAACACGATGTCTGCTTTCACCCTGGAAAAGACAATCCCTCCCACCAGCTCAGCTGAATCAGATGTGGGCATTTGGGAGCAGCCACCATGCCTGCAGGAGGAGACAGGGCTGGAAGAGCTTGTCCTCCCTGGGGTAGCTGCAGGCACAGGGGTAAGAGCTCAGGGTCACTGCCTTGCCCTGCTCACGAGAGCCTGTGGCAGAGTTGAGGTCCAGTCCTTCCACTGGAAAGATCTGATGGCTCCATGTTTAGCAGGCTTTTGCAGACACCCTTCTAGCACTCACACCCTCTGTGTTCACACAGTGAACAGAAAAAGTCACAATAGCAATACCTTCCTCTTCGGTGGTGTTCTTACTGCAGGACTGTCAAAGCAAGTCAGATATTTGTTAAGTCTCTTAAGATTTCCAGTACAAGACTCGGTGCAAAATGCTGCCTGTTTCACAGATAGACCACCACACAGGAAAGTGGTTTCAAGCCCCTCAGAGTCCAAGTGAGAATTGTCATGTCCCACTTACCTGCTCTGATGACAGCAAGTTTCAGGCTCTGTAGATAGGTTTCAGCTCTCTTAAGATAGGTTATGATTCTCACTGACTTTAAAAAAGTCATGGATCAGGCCCCAAAGACTACTCCAGAGAGACTGCAAAGAAAAAAACCACTGATCTCACCTGAATATCTGAAATATGCAAGAAGCTCTTCTCTTTTTCCTGGTCAGCTGCATATTACTTACGTGTATTGCAGCAGCCGTGCTGTATGAAATGGATATATGGTACGGCTGTACCATCTGTGTGAGGCTGTGTGGAAGATGGGGAAGGACTCATGTGTGCCCCCTGACTTGTTTTTTTCACCAAAAATGGTAACCCTATTTGAACTAAAGCTAATTGTTTCAAAACAGTCATTTCAGCGTTTTCAAAAGGAGTGTTTTGCTTTTCTGGATTAGATTCAAAAAGCACATTAAACAATATTCCATAAAAAACAAAACAAACCAGCCAGAGAAGAAAATGATGGCATATAGCCCATAGTTTGGGCAGTCTGTTTGCATATGAGGAGCATTTTGAACATCCTATCTTCCTGGAGAGGGCACTCACTCACCTTTGAACAAGAGAGTCATTCTGACTTGTCCTTTCTGTCCCCATGAAAGATTATTTGCTTCAGCCCACCCCAGAATTCCCAGTGCCTGGGTGGTTAGGAGGTACGCAGCCTTGATTTAACATCCCTGCTCTGACTCGAGCTCAAAGAAAAAGCGTCTGCACACTCTCTTCAGCTATAAAGAAAGAAAAAGAGAAACTGCTGGTAAAAATACTGAACTCAAACCATGCAACTTTTCTTACTTTCCATTTTGGCCGTTGACCTGAAAAATCAAGTCATGGACTGAATGAATTGACGTAGACCAAATGTAAGTTTTAGCAAATCCTGTATACTTCCGCAAAAAATTATCTTTAGTTCCTCAATGTTGTCTAATGAAATATCATCGCACTAAGTCTCTGAGAAACAAGGTCAAACAATGACTTTCATAGAAGATTTAATAAGGCAACATTGTTCTAGAAGAACTCTTCCTAGGCTCTAGAAGCAATGAAAGAGCTATGTGAAGTCATCAGAAGCTAAAAACTGTGCACGACAATGCCTAGCATACACTATTGGTTTGGAATTTAAACTTGAATTAACCACTGAGAATATAATTTTTTCTCTTTTTCTTCAGTTGCTTTGCCTTTAGGGACAGAACAAGGGCAAGGGTTTATACTCAGGATTTTTTGTCGAAAAGATATATCACTTCTTTCAAGTACATACTTCAGCTCATATTTCAAATAACAATCTAATAAGGCCTTGAGCCTGCAAGTGGGCATCTAACTTTATAGTACCATCAAGAAATTATGAATTTCTAGGAACAGAATATAAATATGGACAAGAAACATAAAGGTAAATGATTTTACAGTGGGTAGGAAAATCAAGTGCTGATGTTATGAATTCAGCCATTTTTGATCAACCCCCAGCTCCTGACGCATAAACATTATTACATTAAGCTTCTGACAACATTTGACAAGATCTCTGTATCTGATACATCTTTTGATCCAATCATCTATTCAAACTATCTGGTAGTAGGAATTACCATTTCATGTGTCTTTCAGTGCAAGGGGTCTCAGATGTTGTTTTCTCACCAGTTCCCAATACCCAAGCAGAGAATCCCCTCTTTGGAGTTTGCCCGGATATACCTGTGCTTTAACTTTATCTTCCTTCCTGCCCAGGTATTGAAAATGATGCAGTATATATATGAAAGTGTGGGTTTCCATATTATTGCAGTGTTGTACCAAGATATTCCAAATTTGATTAGACAACCTCTATGAATGAGCTACCCTCCAGACGTTAGGTAAAGTTGCAATTTTTTCTTGCAGAAGATGTACCAATGTTAAAAAAATGGGCCACCTCAGCTTGTTGGCATCACAATAGGAATTAGCTTCAGCCACAGGAGAAATTAAATCAAACATATGAATTTAAAAAATTGAATAAAGGAAACCCTAGTATCTTTATCTAAGGAATTTCATGGATGCCACCCTTAAAGATAACTGTAATACAAAGAAATGGTGAGGTTAAATGTTGTTCATATTATACTTACCAAAAAATAAATTTGCTGTGTGTAATCTAATACAAACCCTGTTAATTTTTTGTTTTTCTTCAGCCTCTCATGTTCATTCTCTCTCCAAGTCACTTGGCATTCATTCCTCAGTAAACCAATTACTTCAGTGCTCTATTAGATTTACATTCACTGCTCTCAGTCATCTCCTTTATATCCATGAAATCTTATCCATAATGCACATGAAAAAGCCCAAAGAGAACTGAGACCTAGCGGACTGGCCAGGTTTGATAGAAACTATGGAACTGAACCACAGCTAAAGACTGCAGGGAATTTCTTCAGAGGCACTCAGTGCTTAACTTCCCATGACTGCAGTGGCAGTATTCAAATGCCCAGGACTGGATGGAGATCTTGCATCTATTTCTCACCATTTTAGGTTTCTGTGCTGGTTTGTCATCAGTCAGCTCAGATATTGGACATGGATACATCCCTACACATAACTGGCTTGAGCAGAGATATCACTGGAGGGTCAGGACATGAGAGGGCATGAGGAGAGCCTCTTGACTTATTAGGACCATTGAAAGCTCAACCATGGTCTTTAATTGCATCCTTACAAAATGCCAAAAGTCATTCTAGTTCCTTTGCAAGGAAGCTAAGTTACAGTCTTGTGATAAGATAACAAAAAAATAATTTAAAATTAATGATAATTGTCAAACTTAACAGCCTTTGAGATGGCAGCCATTTTGTCTTCACCTAGTTGAAACAGAACGGCTCAATATCGGTATTTGCCTTTGCACTTATCTCTTCAGAGTCCCTCCTCTCACTTTCTTTCTTAATGTAATAAGCTAAAGTTTTGTTATAAACTATGCTATAATATCTCAGTAATCTGAGAGGATAACCGCAGCTGCAGTTTTGAGGTTGCCAGCAATTCCTGCTACTGGCATTTTTCCATCAGTCTTGTTAAGAAAGCTGCCACAATTTTACCACAAATAGTAAGTCTGTGGCATACTCCAGAATTTGAATACAATTGCCATTAGCTTACCAAAGTGATCATTTCTGTTAACAATAGCTCTCTAAAACTGCTTGAAAATCAGGCTTCAGCCAAGCCAATCTGGTTTACATTATACGAAGTATTTTAATGTGAAACCTTTTAATAGAAATCATCACTAAAGTCACTTTGAGATCATGCAAGCTATCTGCAAGACTTGAAAAACTAATTGTATACTTGCTTTTTGGATTATTTGTACTGCTTTTTCCACAAAAAAAAATCATTGGAAACATGTTTAGCCAAAATTTCAGTACAAGTTATTTTGTTAACGTTATTAAAATGCATATTCAGCAAATTCATCTGGCTGCATTAGCTTGTACATTCATGCAGCTTCTAAGTCCTTTCACTGTGTTACTAGTAGTTCAGAAGAAAATGTATATTAAATTGTGTTTGAGATGCCTTTTGATTTCATAGGGTAAATAAGTGTTATATACAAAGTAAATTACAAAAAATCTAAAGCAATTAAAAATATATCTACTGATATTTAGAACCAGGAAAAACTGGTTTGGTTAAGGGTTTTTAATGAAATGTGATCAAACTTCCCCTAAATTGATTAATTTGGACAAAGTTTCAGTTTGTAATGATTTATTTTGCTGAACACAAACAAAACTACATAGATCGTCATGGTTTCCATTATATTATTTCTTTTGGTATACACATAGAAGTACAAAATTAATCCTCCAAAACAAATTAAATTTTAACTAATGATTTGAGTTGGGACATTGTTCCTATAATCCACAAGTCTCATGCTTTCATTTGAGTTAGGTTCTCAAAAAGGCTAAACATTAAAAGATTTTCTGTAGAAAGCTAAATAACTGAGATCTGTTACCCGAGCTGTTCTTGCAGTAAGTCCAGCCATTTGGCATATCATTTCTCAGCTGCACATGTAAATCAGGTGTGCCATTGCATGTACACTTTGCTTACACTCATGCTTGATTTGTTTTATGTGTTAGCATATTGCTGGGAAGGATGGAACAATTTAAACACTCTGAAGGGTTGTGGTTTCGATCTAAGAAAATATTGTGGCCGGTCATATAGGAAAAGCCCTTCCTAAAATGCTAAGGGGATCATTTTTTTTAATAACAAGAAATTCACCTATTCAGCATGTTTTAGTTCTTTCAGAGGGGCTTGACAGTAAATCAAATTGCCCAGTCATTAAATGCTGACACTGTAATGAAGCCACCTTCTCTCATGATTATATCATTCTCTCCGTTACTGAAAAGACTTTAGCCCAGCCATCCATTTAATGGTGTTTTCTTTACTAAAAACTAATATGTTTTACTGATAAAAATGGAACCATTCTGTTCTTCAAGGTGGAAATTAATTTTCCAAACCTCTGCTATTTTAAAGGCTGGCAGAAGGGTGAATCTACAAATCTCGTTGAATTTCACCGGTGTTGGCTGTCCTTGAAACAAAACAGATGCCTTTTTTCTGTACTGCTCAATGTGAATTTTGGGATTCTGGAAACCAATTAAAATTGATAGGACTATTATTGGGGGCTTTCAGTTCTGTTATCTTTTAGCATCTAACTGGCATTAGATTGCTTAATTTTGAATGGAGACAGAGCACAACAAGGCCCCTGTGGTCAGGACCCTCACTATTCATTCTCTTCTTTCTGACAGTGGAAATCTAATGGAGTGAAAGTGTTGTAAATAAATGGACAAACACTGAGATGAAAAATATGTAAACACTGACATTCAAATCTTTATCTTAGGATTCATCTCAATTTATTTAATATCAAGATTTATAGCATTAATGCCATTCCCACATGTATTTAATCTTGTGACATCCAGCTTGGGTAGGCTGACAGAAGTGATTGCTTTCATAAATCTTCAGACTAAATGAATTGATCATCAGGTAATGAAGATCTGGAACACTAGTAAAATATTTCCTCAGAATGATGCATCTTTGTAACAAGTTATTCCTTCCTGACCTGAGGGCAAGTTAAATTTTTCACACAACCGAACAGTGTTTAGACTAAATGTAGTCTTAATTAACACTGCTAGGAGACTCTTATTTGTCTGTGGCTATGCTGACGACTTCATAAATCCTCTGACTACTGTTTTTGATATAGTACTAGCTGCTGTATTACTAGTACTGTGCTGCTCATTATTCAGTTTCAGACTAAAAGTCTGAGGTACTCTCTTGCATATGGGCTTCAGCCCATCCCACCCTGCAGAAAAAATCATCTTAAAATACTACTGAGAAACACGGATTTGAACGACTTTCTTTACCCTAAGAAAAGCAGAAAAGTTATGAATATATTAGAGAGCTAGGGGTTTTCCCTCCTCAGAGTACTATATTCGTAAGCCATAACAGAAATTCTTGTTAGCCTTAAAACGTGATTTTGACTGTTATGCACAAAGTAGACAGCAACTAGATTTAAATATGTCTTGCAGGTTCCTCCAGACAAGCTGTAATGGTCCTGCTGAGATACACCATGCCACCCCAGGAAGTATTTAATCCTTCTTCCTCTTTTCCAATTTTGACCTGTCCTTAAAGACACAACATTACACCTATTTATAATCAAGTTCACTTAATTAAAAAGGTGCCTTCCAGAAGATCAGCCTTTTGGTCTGTCTCTAAATTGCCCTGTTAATACAGTCTCCTAATTAGACTGCTGGAGCTGTGTGTGGATTCCTTCTCTTCTCAGAAGGATACATTATTATCATGAAATTTTAAAAGCAGCAATGTTGCATTAAATTAGAAGGACAAGTATTTATGCAACTATTCGACATCCATGGAGCAAAATGATAACCTGCAATTATACTCTTGCAGGAAGTACTTCCTTTTTTAAATGCTTGGCCTACTTCTTTGGCGCGAAAAAATTGCCTGTTGTTTCCTAACATACCAGCACGCACGAAGCTTAGCACAATGCGATCACCACAGCCCTTGTTCTGACTCAGTCTGAACAAGTCCACTTTGCAGGGACTTCTGTTAGATTCTGTTATGATGCACCTGTGAAACAGGGTAGTCCCTTCAATCATGAGTCACTGCTCTAGACCTCACTGCACTTCTGTGAGATGGTGACTGCGTTTCTCCTATCCCACACTGGAATATCTTCTCTCTATTCTAGAAACTTAGAAGTGTGACTATCACTTCACATTGCACATGATCTCCTAACCAGAAGAAACAATCAACCCAAAGAAAACTCATGTAACAAACATCAGACGAGACAAACTTTCTTCTGATTATTCACTCTTATTTCATATTCCTCAACTCAGAAGAATCCTTTGCAATTCTTTTCACAAAGGAATTTGTCTTATAATCTGCACGCAATAGCTAAGCACCATTCACCCACTTGGTCAGAGCTCTAGCCACTCATTGTAAGATTTTAACAAAAAGTGATGCATTAAATTTCCAAGGAAACCTGCTGCTTTTACTCTAATTCACATCATCATTAGGATATTTTAATGGTTACTCCAAGCAGATTAACTGTGGAGAAGTTAGACTGAAAGAGATCACAGGGAGGAAGTTAAGAATCATGGGTAGAAAATAATAGGTGAAGTCTGAAAACTAGTCTCTGATGAGTTCTCCTACATCACCACTCTTTACTGTGTCTGTAGAAGATGAAATGGTTCTGCACTTTATCACAAGTACTGCTTCAGTCAATGCTTCCCTAGTACTGTCTCTCAAGAGAAGCTCTTCATAAGATTGGCTGACACTAGGTAGCTAAGCAGACACAGAAAAGGTTGCTTGAGATTACAGGAAGAGAAATGATTTTGCATATGGTCCTACATGTCTGAGCGGGAAAAAAACAGTTCAAGAGACTCCTTCCACTTCCGTCTTTCCATTTCAAACTTCCCTCACTGTTACATACCTATAACGTCCATGCCTTTTCTGTTTATGTTCACATAATACCTGCACAAAGATTGTCTACAAATACATGTCCCCAGTGTCCTCTTTTGCATCTTGTTAGGAAGTCCATCCCAGAGTGCCACGAGGCCATGTTCACCCCTGAAGCATTCAGGTGGGACTGAAATTTAGTCTCAGAATTTGCAATGTTTCAAGTGGTTCTGTGCTAATCACTGTACCTCCTGTAATTTAAATTGTTTCTTAATCACATTAGGAAGAAATCCAGAGTAAACTCTTCTCCCTCTTGCCGTCAGCAGAAGTTGTGGATGGAATATGCTCAGTCATAGTGGACCAGCCAGAATGAACAGACTGTGGTTTCCTGCTCCCGAGGAAGGAAACAATTGGTTTTTCCCACAAGTGCTTAAAAGAGGCTGCTGCTTTGTAGGTAAACATAAGGGAAGGTGTGTAAGCCACGTACTTCCTTTTGCAGCCAGCTCAGTCCTAAAAGACCAAGATTACTCTGCACGTCTCTGAAATGAATTCAGGCTCAAGCAACCCAACATGAAAATCCAACTGCTGACAAACTATAGCTCTTGAAATACACACGTCTCTGTTTTAAGCAATGGAAAGTTCACCTGGCAAAAGTACAAATTTTAATGACACCAACAAATAAGAGACGACAACAATATTTGATTCTTCTATATCTCCTTTAGTTCTTAGCAATAAAAACTCTTTATAGTCAAATATTTACGTTTTTATGCTGCATCTTCAAAAAAATGAAATCACTTGCTGCTTAAAATTAAAAGCCAATGATGTATAAAAAGTCAGTAGCAGCTAGATTTCTGATGCTGCTGTTCCTTCATTAGGTGGTTTAAGGAGTATACTGAAAAGCTTTTAAAAAAATCAGGAGTGATCATTTCAATGCTCTGATGTAGGCAGCCAGCCTTAAAGATATTCCTCCATATGACATACTGCATGTCCTCACTATCCACGTTTGCCAGATCCAAGAAAACCACCTCATGCATCAGTTGCTTTCAATGATCCACAATGTCATAACAGATGATTGACAACAGCCACTGAATCTATGGGGTAGTGTCCTAACTTTGTATACCCATTGGCTGAGCTGCAGGCACTTAGAAGGGACCTCTCTGATTTGTGTTTTAACAACTTTGAAAAAAATAAACCACAAAACCCCCTCTGCTTTTAACATCCCAGTTTAATTTAAGTTGCTTAATACTGCTGACTGTTTCTCATCTTACATTATTTATATTGCTTTAAATGTTCAGGATCACCTGAAAAAATATGATGCTTGGACTATACCCCATCAAAACTCTTGCAGGCTGCATCACTTCTAGGGAAAACGGGCACAAAATGAATCTGCACTTGATTTCTGGGTGTTACACGTCAAATTCAGGCTTTCTTGCATTTTAAGGCACCAGAGGCAGCTTTGGGATTCTGTGGTTTTATGCCTGCAAATGGAATGGCTAGTGACTTTTCACAATCTATTTTATAAGAGCTTATATATTATATTTCATTTTCTAATTTGCCTGTAGTGTGAGAAAAGCACATATGACTTTTACAGCCATTGATGTGCTGTATTGGTAGGTGCAGCAGACGGATAGAAGCTATCCAGGGTCTCATCAGGCCTATTTTACTGTAAACAGTGTCTTGGTCCCTTATTACGATATGGAGTTTTCCTCAGTAACCTGTGAATGGTACTTTAGCTTTCCTGAACATACTATTTTGGCTTACTTACCAAGAAGCAAAACACCGGACCCTCACTCATTTTTATAATTTCCTTTACTCATATTACCCCTTTATGGTGACCAGGGACCACAAAGGACCTTGAGCTCTTATGAAACTTGTAAATGAGCCTCTCGGTACAGCAGCATCCCACAGGGCATGTTTCCCCCACATAGAGCATGACCCCACCTCCCTACTTGAGTCAACAGAGGTTTGGCCATTGACTTCAGTGGGAGAAGGATGAGGCCCTAATGCTTCACCAATTACCTAGTTGCTCAACTGCTCTGGAGTTGGTAGGGCAGCAGAAGCTCAAAGGACACTGTGACGTAGGACTCCTCAGTTTCGTACATCCTTGCAACGCTCTTAGCCTCATCAGAGAGCCTGATAATCCTCAAATGATACTGTTGGCTTCTTGCACCGTTGCCTGGTAATGAAAACAGAGAAATGGTTCCAGCAGTGAGCCATCACCCTCCAGTCCTTAAGGGAAAACACACATGTGAAGAGAAGCATCCATGCATGTGCATGCACACACACACATGGCTTACATATATCACAAAATGACTGGCCCGAGCCATGACTGGCCTGTGGAAAATCTTGTCTTGGTTAGATTAAAATATACCTCACTTCTTAAGCCTTTTTCCTTCATGAATGTAGTCATCTTTTTACCTCAATGAACCACATTTTGTCCAACGCCTTGTGCATTTGAAAAATTATATGGTTAAGCAAGAAATTTCATAATCATTAATCTATAGTTAACTCAGCCTGCTGTATTATGCAATACTATGAGGAACAGCTGGGGCCCACTAACCAGAAAGCACTTTTATGGTTTCTCTTAAGGGCCATTAAATCAATGTGATGAGAGCACAGCTGGAAAAAATCCTGCAAAAATTTATCAGATCCCACACAATATGTAAAGGGACCACTCGGTGCAATTGCAGACTCAGCACCAAGCCCTCTCAGTCGAAACTGCAGGTGGAGGAACATTTACAGCACAGCTCGTATACAGTCCTGAAAATGTCTGCTGCCTCTCCCTTTTCCCTCATCATCTATGGGTTTTCCATTTGGGCCTCACTAACTGCTGTAATTGCTGAGGATCCCTTAGGGGTAGATTAATGGGATCATGAGAGCAGCCTTTTCGGCAATTGCCACGCTGTCTGCTTAAGCTGTTCGAGGCAGAACTTCCCAGTGCTAATGCAGGGCACGCAGGCTGTGCTGCCTCCCTTACCTCAAGCACACTCTGACAGAGGCCTGGAAATGACACGCTTTCCTCCTTCATATTCTGAAACAGAAGGCAGAAGAGAGGAAAAAGCTATTAATCCCTGAAACCCACCTGTTTCACAACTCTTCACACATCATAGATAGTGCAAAATAATTAAGAAGGAATGATGTTACTGAGTTATAATGTCCTGCAGAATTAACCTCTGATGAAATAAAGCAGATTGGGAATTGAAAGGCATATTAACCACAACAGAACAGACAAAAAAAAAAAAACCCAAACACACTATATCTGCTTCATGGGTGTCTAATGGGCTTTTAGTCCCAGAGCAATTTCTTTAACATCTTTCTTAAATGTCTATTAAGAACCTGATCCTAGCAGTCTGTTGAAGCCAGTGTAGTTCTGCTGTGGACTTAACAGTCTCTGGATCAGATTCATATACGAATCTAATGAAAATGTAGCAGAAAGAGAAGAGCTAAGTATTTAAAGAATTCCAGAGGTAGGGACAAAAGGGGCATTACAAAAAAAAGCTAGCACGCTTCTGGGAGAATCCAAGCAGTGGTCCATAGGTATTTTTGCACACTGGTGCAAAAGTAATCATTGCATGTACCTGATAATCACAAGTACTGGTCTAAATGCACATTAGAAAAACTCGACATTAGAGGTCTTGATCCTACCAGACCTTATATTCAAATCTATGCAAGGCAGTAGACAGGTGTCTTCCTACCACTCGACACAAGTGGCTGGTATAAAGCCAGATATTTTATACTTTTAGGCTCATCATGAATGTTATTTTTTACAGTTTCCTTCCTGTCTTCTCCAGAATGAGCAACCCACACAGTCTGCTTCCCTTCTTTTCTCCTCTTTATTTGTAAGACTGTGCTTTCTTTAAGTAAGATGCTCATGAAACAGCTGCTGTGTTCAACACTGCAATATTACCAAATAGCTTAGGGTAGGAACTAAAATGAAACAAACAAAGAAAAGAGAGATTGGAAATGTGTATCTGTGGGAGGGAGGGTTTTGAAGTAGAAATGAAGACCATTGCCAAATTAGAACTTAGCTACATACACCACCACTAGCATCTTTCCACTTGCAATGGGAGCCATGATCTTAAAGGATGACATTTTGGCAGATTGCACAAGGGCAGTAATTGCAGAACAGCACATAGTCAGCATCATGCACATACGAAAAATGTACTTGCATTTGTATAAAATGTATGGATGTATATGTGTGTGTATGTGTTTGTGAGTGCGTATAAAAATGTTCTGTGCATGATTTATGCCATATATCTTAATCTGTGCTGTATTTCATATACATACGATACCTAGATATGCACACATACAAGACATATATCTCTTAATATCACACGGCAGTTTGATAAAAATTCAAGAAAGACCATATCCCACTGAAACATCTTCTTTTTCCCTGCCACCCCTCCCAGCCAAGACCAAGATGAATCTAGTTTGATGTAGCTTAGTAAGACTGAAGGATTCCCAGAGCAAAGATGAATAAACACTTTTTCTGAACCATTAAAGTCTATGGAAGTTTTGTCACTGTCTTCAGTAGGTGCAGGATCAAGTACTTCTAGGGCTGAACGGGAAGAGCAGGATCAGACATTCAGGCAAAAATCTGTGCTTGAGTGGAGAAAGCAGCTCCTTCTGCTTCCTGGGGCTTCTTTATAGGATTGTGTACTCATATAGCAGAAGCCACAGGGAAGAACAGTTTGGATTGAAGAGGGGAGAGAAAGAAGTGGGTGACATAACAAACATCCACCTCCAGGCAATGCACTCCAAAGAAAATTCTGCTTCACACTGTGCTCTTTTTTCCTTCTCGCCCTTACATCTTCTGGAACTGCACTGAAAAAAGCCAAGGTCTTTACGGAAAATCTCCCTTACAGACATGATGCTTGAAGGCTAGAACTGTAACACAAACAGGAGATCCAGGGTATGGCTGAGGATAGGGGCAGCTGGTGCTCGTATTTAATAATTCTTTAAAATTTTATGTCTCCCCAATGGTATTCTTTGTGTGTTTGTAAAAGGTTCCACATTCTCCACAGAAAAGAGGCTTTAAAAAAAATCCCTTTAGTTTTCAAAAGTGCTGTTGGTTCTTAAACATATTTTGACAGGCTTGCTGCTGTTAAAATATCTTGACATAACCAAAGCAGAAATACCCTCTGCAGTAGTTCATGGTTCTTTTTACAGAGGAAGTCTGAAATGAGTTTCCAAACCCAAAGCAGGGGAAGTACAGAAGTTTTTGAATTTTAAAAACACAGAAAACCAAGACTCCCTAAGGTACAAAAAAATGTAGAGGGAGAAATTCTATCTTTCCAAGGTTTGCCAAATGAAATGGGGAAGAGGGGGAATTAATTCTTTTCAGAAACAAAAGAGAAAACAGGATAAAAACTTGGGTTGTGAACACCAAGCAGGCAACAGAATGGCTTGTTGCAGCACACATTTTCTCCACTGGACATGAAGTCTAGCACAGAATTCTCTCAGCCCATTAGAGTATCATACCTTAAGATCAAGACAGGACACACAGAAATGACCAGTAGAAAGCTCTTCTGCAACTGTACATTGACTTATGGCACATTCATGACTGTTGCGACACATCAGGTTTATCAAGTCTGTCAAAAAACCCAGTAGAGTCTCAAAGACTTGCAAACATCTCCAGTTCAGATTCTTATTCTGCTATTAATGGCAACTAATGAAAGAGATGACAGACTCTGACATTCTTGCTACTTCTGCTTCCAAGAAGATGTCTCACTGTAATCCTTATTCATATCCAGATTACTAGAAAAGTGTGAAGTGCTCATATGTCCTTAATTATATTTCAAGATAATATGTGGGTAATGTGGCTCAGTCACCTTCACTAAATATGAGGCAGTGTTTCCGTATTATTTCTTTTAAGACCTCTAAATATTTCACAATCCCTTAGATCAAAATCTGTTCCTTGCAATTTTGATTCCATCTGTTTGATTTCATCCAATTTCTTGCACTTTAAGAGTATTTTTCAGGAAGGAATACTTTTTTTCTCTCCTTTAAATCCTTCCTCCTCATCCTCCATCCCAAATCAGTCTATTTATTTAAAAATAAATTTGATTCAGGGTTGCTGGCAAACTCCCATGTTCATTATTGATACCGTCTTACTCTAAATGAAAGACAATTTCAAGGCTCCTGCAGGACTGAATTTCATAGATAGTAAAAAACTCTTATCAGAGATTTTTGAAAGCTAAAACCTTTTTTTTTTTAATTATCCACCCAAAAGCAGTGAGATACATGGGTAAGCAAGGGACAAAGGACATTACAGAAGAGAATATAATAACTCCTCATAGACAGAACAAAAATCTTCCTGGTTTCATTGATGAAATTGAGAAATAAAGGGATATCTGGAAGTCTATGAAGAGTTGGTTATTCTGCTTTTAAACTAAATATTAATGGCACAAAGGCTTCTCCATTCTGTGTTCCATATCAGAGAGATTCAGAGAAGACCTACACAAGAAACAGAGAACATTGTTTCTAATATATCTGATGACTTAACTTGATCACCTTGCTCATAAAAAAACAACATGCAAAATCTTTTAAAATCTGATTATAAAAACACAAGCCAAAACTCGATAGCAAATGTATCCTTAAGTGGAAGAGTGCTTATTTGTTGTTACTGATTTGTGCCGTCCAGTATGTGGTCTCATCTTCTATGGCATGACTTTCAATTCACTAAAGGCTTAGCCTTCACTTCATGAGGCAGTTCTCCAGTCAGAACTCAACAAACTAAATTAAATGGACAGTTGCAACCGACTGTCTGCCCTTTTTTGATTGTCATGGGTTGCATGCAGATCGCAGTTCAACAAGACACTTCTCATATTGTCTCTCTGTTGTCATACCAAGCCCTTAGATGTCAAATTTCCTGTCAGTGAACTTCCCATGGCAGCCAGGTATCTGGTCACAGACTTTCCCAAAGCACACAGAACCTTACGGTATATCTAGGACTCACAAAACCCCCTCTGTTTCCTCTCCTACCTTGGATCAGGTTGCACAAAAAAAAAGGCAAGAATAAGTAATTCCCTTTATTTGCTACTTTTCCCCCTTGATTTCCCTCCTTTTGTCAAGATACACCCACTCAAAACTGAAAGGCCAGTGAACAGAGCAGTCAGTTGTGATTTACAGGACCTGTCTTTAGCTGCCAGTTCTCCCCGGAAGATAGAAGAACACCCAAGTATCAGGCCACTTTTGACATAATCTATGATGAAATTACTTAATATCAAGTTACATATCAATGAACAATTACTTAGTTTTTCGGCAAAGACATGAGGGAGAGCTGGTAACTCTGCCCCTCCAGTATCATGGTGAAGGGACTGGCCAAAATGAGTCAGACACAGATTATAGTCATCATCAGATGAACCCTGAAGATAAAATTACTTACTAGAAATCAGGTGAATTCCTTAATTGTTATGTGATAGCCATTATTTCTGTTTTCCTTTTTCCTTATTTGGGCCATTGCACGCTTTATCAATCCACCTGAAAGGCAAGAGAAGACAGTAGGCACCACCCTCTCCTCTCACATTTTTGTAAGGGCTGGCTTAGAGAAATCAGAGATGTAATCCAAAGTAGTTGTCTTTCAACTTCATCTTATCTATATTCTCTACGTTTCTTATGTTTAATATACTACACAGAATGCTGTTTTCCATGGATGCCACACTTACATCTCTCTCCCTCTCTGCTGTGCAAAGAGTTGGCTTGGCTAGCTGACTTGGCACTAGTGGGCAGAGAGACACCTAATGAATTCCTCTAAGTAGGTACCATGACTTAGACCACTACTGTGTCAAAATATTATTGTGATGCAAAAGGTCAGATTGATGACCCTTTGAAAATGTATCCTTAGTCCAAGAATCTGTCCTACCAAGAAATGAGCATTCCTGATGACATGCTGTTAACGCACAATAGAAAATTTGATCAACTGCCTCCTTCACATCACTTTGCAAATCATCTTCTGCTTGAGAAAGCACTACGTAAGCAATATTTCTTTCCTGATATATGGAACATTATTAACAATGAAAATCCAGCCCTCTCTTTGAAGACTTCTGCCCATGATATTTCCTTTTAAAAAGCACGAGTACTCTATGCTGGCAGATTCTCATTTCTTTATACTCAAGCTTTGCGAATACTGGTGGATTTTCCATGAATTAATACTGCTGTAAGTATTTAAACACAGTGCTAAGCTCTCATCAGAACTGACTTTTTTACCCATTAACTTATAAAACATTAGCATGATGTGGTGGTCCTGAATTTATCGTGAGACCAGACCAGCAAGGAAGGAGCTGATCGCAAAACAACTATTGCTTTCACCCACCACCGCCTGCACTCTTCTAATACCTTATTCAAAAGGTTTAGTTGTATTTCGGAAATTGTTGACAGGGTGATACTTCCTTGGTATCAGTACCATGAAAGATGAATTCCATGACCTATCAATATTTTTCGATATATGTGAACACATACCTTTGTTGTTTTTAGCAGTAACACACAGAAACAATACTGTGGGGATTTAAAACAGGTGTATCCTTCATTAGAGGGATAGAAAATGTGTTAGGATCATTTGTGGCTGACAAACACTTTCGCCACAAAATACTTGCCTACTTTACAAACTGGAATCTAAAAGAAATGAAGTTGAGAGGAATGAATTAGAAGAAATATGGATGTAACAAAAAACCTAACAAAAGTAAATTGAAAGTTTTCTCCTAACTTCAGCAGCTTTGGATCAACTTCCCTTACATAAGCCCAGGTAGCAGAAATGACAAGTTAGTTCAAGAGCTTATGAGTTGTAAATGTATCTAGATGACAGAAAAATTGTACATTCACTTCTGAGTAAACCACTTACAAAGAGATTTTTTAGGGGATGTTTACACATTCTTAGTTTCTTACATGATGTAAGTACTGAAATAGAAGTTTTCCCAAACAAAATGAAAATTACACCAACTATCCAATTGGCCTTTAAAACCTTAGGCTACAGGACTGTGCTTGTATGTGTTTGGGTGTTTTCTTCTCCAAAATACTATAAAATGGCAGCCACAGACAGCTCAAGATATAAGATCTTCTCTCAGGCTGCCATTCATCTTGAGTATTCATTTGGAAGGAAAGAATTCTTGTCTGATTTTTGAACTTTGTGTACATGACTTTTTTAGACAGGACTAAGAAGCACTGAAACAGGAAAAGCAGATAGTTCACAAACCCCTTGGTGTCAGTTACATTGCACTGTACAGTCATCATCAGGCAAGAAAAGTCAGACAGGCCAAAAAAACCCAACCTCCTCTCTAGAAACATAACTGTGTTTAGAAAAAAATTGCAAGCAGCATTCTGGTCTGCTTCCCTAGTGACTAGGAGAAGGATTTTTGTCTGGGAACTTCAGAAACCAGACTGCATTGCAAACTATCCAACAGGTAACATTTATAACATAATTTTGTAGGAAAGTATGGGTGATGATGGTGTTGGCCATTGACCTGAATTTATTTTGAGTGGTTATTAATAACAGAGCAACAGAATTTCAATGCTGGTATGATAAAAGCCATTGGTATTGTCTGGAAAAATATGAAATGAAGGACTAATCTGAACTGATCAAAGACTGGGAAGCAGGCTGGGACACATTTGGAGTCTGAAAGGAGATCCACATTTCCTCTGAGAACCCTTACATACAGTTGCACAATCAGGTATCTGAAAATCTGCGTTTATGGAAATTTTTGAAAACCAACACTGAATGTGGCTCTAGATTTGTATATTCTTCTGCTTACAGCTGTTCAGGTCAACTTTGACAGAACAGGTTTGCAGTCAGAAAGTGAAGTTTGATCCAAATTAAAATGCATAGTAAAATTTTCTTGAAGGAGAAAGGACTTCTAAACATGTTATTAAAAAAAAGCTTGTTTTGGTATCTTGGGGAAAAATGTATTGATATTTCTTTTGCAAAATGACTTTTGATGCCGTGGCACACTGCATACCTTTAAAAGTCAAAATGAAAACAAGCCATTAAAAGTAGTTTTCAGGTTTTTCAATTGACATTTTGGCACTAGAATTCAGAATGAAATTCAGACATTCTCAACGAAACAGAATTTTTGTTCTCCATACAGCTCTAGTTCTGTCCCACACTGAGATATAATGATTCTACATGGCAAAGCAAGTTTACTTTTTTGAAAAATTCCCAATTACAAAATAATAGCATAACTCATAAGAATCTTAGAAACACTTTAGCACATTTAGAAAATTCAAGGAAAATTCAGTATCAGTTGAATCTAACTAGAAAACAAAATCATTCTAATTTCTTAAGACATGACAGATATTTAAATATTTAGAATCACATCTGCTTGCAGACAAACATTTGAAAGCTAGCTTAAATGCCTATCTTGATACCTATTATATTATGTTCATATTTATCTTAAGAAGAAGAATGGTTGCACTGCGTCAGACCAAAAAAACATTTAGTCCAGCATCGTGTGTACTATATTGGCCAGTAATGGATGTAGGGAGACATTATAAGAAGACAGCTTTTCTAAAATAGCCTTTCCTCTGTCTTTGCTTCCAGCAGACTGTAACTTAGGGACCTGCTGAGGCAGAGGCTGAAGGCTGACCATCAATTCTAACAGCCATGGATACATCTATCTTGCCTACACATACGTAACTATTTTTGGTCTCATTTTTACTGTGGACCTGTACAGCATCCTGTGGCCATGAATGCAGCTATTTGATGATGTATTTTAATTAACTAGACTCATTCTTCCAGTCCAATTTTGAGTTCATTTCATCCCTATCGAAAGTGTTTCAGCTGGGGAGGAGGGAGCGTTAGATTTTGGGTTTGACTTGTTGGTTTTTTAAGAGCTTATTGGAACAAATAAGGATAGCAACCTAGAATTGTATTTATGGATTTTTCTACTTGTAGCCCAAAAAGCTTTCTTGAAAACATCTAATGTAAGATTACTTTTAATGAAAACCAGAAGAACAGGAAAGTGAAGTGCTGATTTCACTTGTATGTCACACCCCACCATGTGTGAGCAGTCATTGGATCACTGGATCTTTAAAATTTTATGGGCAGTGGACCTCAGATACACGCCCTTCGGCTTTGCCTAAAATCTTGTTAGGCACCAGAATTTATTATTAATACTTCAGTACAGTCTTGTATAATCCACCTATGTAGGTGTAAAATACATCTACATAAGAGATAAAGGACTGAAAAAAAAAGAACTATCTCAACCTGTTCAGACAACAGAGAAATTTGACTGACTCCACAGCCTCCTCTGGGGCTTCACAAATCGTAGAAAGCGTCCACTCATACAATTTTCATTACTCTAGAGAGAAAAGAGAGAAAGTAGATATTCTATCAAAGAAAATCAAAATCTTTGAATTTGTCCCAGTGTGGGTAGATTTCTTTTTGGTTTTGGGGTTTTTTTTAATTAAAATTTTACAGAATTTAAGGTTTTTACATGAGAGGATCATTTCCCATGCAGCAATGGCCAGGACTGATTGCAACTTTGTCCACTTATGTTTTGGGGTTTTTCTATATAATTAATGGCTGCCAAATTATATCCTACTGTAACAGGTCGGACACTCTTTCCATACCACCAAACACAAAAACTACACAGATGCTGCCATCCCACTCATGGTGTCAAAACAGAAACAATCCAAGAAAATTCTAAGAAGGGATGTGATGTCGCAGCAGAGGAGACATGGGTTGTGCCTGACAGGGATCAGACATGCTTCCACAGTGTAAGCAGGCAAACTCACTGTGGAGCCTTTGCAGTCTGCAAACAGGCTTTCTCTAGCTGTAGGGACACCTGTGTGAGTGAGTAGGCCATGACTGCATCACCAAGTCCTCCCTTCTTTACATGGGAGTACTAGTAAACTTCAGGGTACCAGTCTTCAACTTCCAAGGAGAGAAGAATTTTACACAATACTTTCAAACAGGACCTTAATAAAGTGCTATTGACCACATTATTTACTTCTGACAGCAGACCTGCAATTAGAAAGCAGTAATAACCGCTGTCTGTCTGACTAAATTGGATACATAGAGATTTGCGCTGACCACCAGTCTTTGCAGGACTGGTGGGCAAACCAGTGTATGATGAGATGGACTCACACAATGCAGCTACCCAAGGATCTATTGTCTAACTCCCTTGAAAGACTTTGACATAGTATTTGGTCTGCATCTGCCTCTCTCTGGCTGAGGTATGAAACCTCTGAATGCATAAAAATATGCTTGGAAAAAGTAATTCAAATCAAATTCACTCTGGAGTTAAAGGTCACCATGCAGCAGAAAGGACGCCGGGACACTTAAATTTCCTATTATTCTAGCAACTGTAAGAAAGGAGTTTCTGCAGTCAGACTGTCCATTCAGCTGCAAGCCACCCAAATAACACTGGAATACAACAGTTCTTTTCAAACAAACACGGTGAGGGGAAAGAAATCCTCAGCCTATAAAGTTCTTTCATAAAAGTCAGCAACTGCACCAGGGAAAACCGGGAACAGCTTCTGTATAACTTTGTCCAGGCTGACAGTTTGGAAGGTGAGAAGGAGGCCAGGTTAAAGGGTGTGGAGAAGGGGCACCGGAAGTTTGGTGAGGCTGGAGGCGAGGGGGAGTGTAGAAAAGATCTAAGAATAATAATTCGTGGAGTATGGGTGAGTGGGAAAATGAGGCATTGTAGTGGGAAAGACAGATGGCTTCAGAGAGAAAAGGTGGTGCAAAGGGAAGGAGATATACTTCCACAGCAGAATAGGCTTTGCTTCTTCAACTATTCATGGAACAACGTGTCACATTCGTGGTGGTTTGGAGAGAAGATGGAGCATTCGATCCAGGTTTGGAATGGATGTGTGAATCAGGAGCAAATGGAGTTTACAGTCCAGGGAGGAAATATCCTCAGAGCATCCCCAGAAATTTTGTTACAGACATCTTTCGATGAGAAGAGTGGAGAAAACTTTCTCCTTGGCTCCTGCTATCTGAAGATATATTCTGCTTTCCATTTAGTGAGTTTTGAAATCAGTTTTGCATTAAATAACATAAAGTTAAATCAGGTCCTTGAATTTGCCATTTCCAGTTCCTTCTATTCAGAATGCAACTGCAAGAGGAGCACAATGCCATCAAAGTTAACACCTTTTAAATATTTTTTTAATAGGTCTAATATGCAATAATTGGCAGAACAATGGATTTGGAAATGCATAGTGCCAAAGGAAGACATTCAATATCTTTCTGTTCAATGCCCTGAGTATTTTCTCAGTCCAGCGTGTAAAAACATTTGTTCTTGATCCACGCGGTCATTCAAAATATTTGCCAAATTATGCAAAGAGCTGTCAGACTTACTGGTGCAAGCGTCTTATTCCTTGTTACGGAATAGAAGCATACATTTTAAAAACAGGTAGTGAAGATACTGCCAAAAGTCATCACAAAAACAGACTTTTAATAGTATTCTCTCCTGTCTGCAATGCCTCTCCCAGAACCCGTCTCTTTAGAGTCTGAGTTTAACCCGCAGTGCACCTGTAAAACACAACCAATAAAAATTTTTTCATTTTCTAGATACAAAGACACTCTTCTCACAAAGGCTACAGCCTCATTTCAGTAATGTACTGAGCCAGCTGTTTGATTTAAGTACACGATAGACCGACAAATTCATGGTTTAACACCCTACTGAACTGAAGGCTCAGCAGCTTTCTCCTGGACTCACAGCAAAATTCATGCCATGCCAAAAATGGAGTATACATCCCCTTTCCTGGTCACATGCCTTCAATATGACTTGACATTCAAGCAAAGAAATAGGAAAGTAGGAAAATGGATTCAGCAAAGAAACAGGGAAAAAAACCCCAACTATTGTGCTTAAATTTAATTTTGCTGGATTGTTTTCCTTTCCTCCCAAGGTAACTAAGAAAAAAAAAATCCATTGAAGGACTGAGTCTCTGCAGGATATGAACTGTAACCACCCACCACTCCAGTCAGTGGCCTGAGCAGCTGCCTGTAGAGTCCTGTCAGGTGGGAAGCTTTAATCCTGCTTCTTTGGAGACTGATTCATTTTGTATAACATATCTTCAGGCTTATTTCAACAATCCAAGTGATTTATTTGTTTAACACTATGGACAAAGCACCTTTGACTCTCCAGCCTGCATGACCAGGTAATCATTTACAGCTGGACCATCTTGAAACTGGTCTCATCACAACATCAGAGTGAGACATGAACTGTCGCTGAGCAAGGAAGATGCCCAGAAGACTGTTATTGCATCCTTCGTCATAATTCACGTTTCACGATACTACAAAGTGACTGTTGTAGAAAATCAGAAAATCAAGCAGATTATTATCAAGCATGTGAAAAGAAACAAAAGATAGACAAAATCCCTCCCTAAATCTGAATAAACAGCACATGACTCAGCTTTTAGCCTAAACAATCTGAAATGATCACAAAAATGTAGATCAGGCCTTAAACTGCTAATTGGAGCTGTGAAAATTCTCACTTGGACTCTTTCTTTCTTTGTTTTTGAAAAGCTTTACAAGAATGTGATTTGAATTCTGTCATTAGAAATGCATTTCAGAGCAAGACTGTACTGCTTATTAAGTGAATATCACCAGCTTTCAGCCATTTCAAAGTCTTGCTTCCCAACCTGTAGTCATTTGTGTTGGCAGAGAAACCTTTGCAAAATCTGATATGTAATAAACGTTAAAATAAGGACATTTTTCACTTTCCACTTGAGTGTGTCAGGAAACTGGGACTGAGAGATTTATAGTTTTGGGTACAAAAACTAGTTAAGAATTAAGCAAGAAGGCACTCTTTCTCCCCAGGAAAAAACCTCTAGTGTTACAGTCGATAGGATTTTTTTCCATCTACTTCTATGAGAAGAAGATGATCAAATTTCAGGATGTAAATGGAAAGAGGAAAAACTCAGTGATCCGACTTACTGCTTTTAATGAGAAGGGAGGTACCTCCCAAAGTTATAGCAATTTATTTGTCTTGATTAAGGAAGGTGCAATACCTCCCATCAGGCACCAACACAACTACTTCATTTGCACCCCTTCTCTGAATAACCTCTGCATGCAATAACAACTGAAAGGGCTGCTGAGAGTTGTATTAGTGGTGACCCCAGAACGTAATTTGTCTTTCTTAAACAGAAGGACCACCACAGGTAAACACCCTCTGCCCCTCTGGCTAATTTGGACCATGAAAAGCACTGGTATCTGTGTAGGCTTGGCCCCATCTACTCCATAGAAACATTTCAGAGAATCATTGAATTCTTTGGGTTGGAAAGGACCTTTAGAGGTCATCTAGCCCAACCACCCTGCAGTGAGCAGGGATATCTTCAACTAGACAAGGTTGCTCACAGCACCGTCCAACCTGGCTTTGAATGTTTCCGGGGATGGGGCCTCCACTACCTCTCTGGGTAATCTGTTCCAGTGTTTCACCACCCCTGTTGTAAAAAATTTCTTCCTTACATCTAGTCTAAATCTACCCTCTCAGTTTAAAACCATTGCTCCTTGTCCTGTTGCAACAAGCCCCGCTGAAAAGATTTTCCCCATCTTTCCTATAGGCCCCCATCAGGTACTGAAAGACTGCTATAAGGTCTCCCCACAGCCTTCTCTTCTCCAGGCTGAGCGGCCCCAACTCTCTCAGACTTTCCTCCTAGGAGAGGTGCTCCAGCCCTCTGATCGTCTTTGTGGCCCTCCTCTGGACCCGCTCCAACAGCTCCATGACCTTCTTGTGCTGGGGGCTCCAGAGCTGGACGCAGGACTCCAGGTGGGGTCTCACCAGAGGGGAGCAGAGGAGCAGAATCACTTCCCTCTACCTGCTGGCCACTCTTCTCTTGATGCAGCCCAGGATACGGTTGGTCTTCTGGGCTGCGAGTGCACATTGGTGGCTCATGCCCAGCTTTTCGTCCACCAGTACCCCCAGGTCCTTCTCGGTAGGGCTGCTCTCAAGCCCCTCATCCCCCAGCCTATATTGATTGTGGGTGTTGCCCCAACCTAGATGCAGGACCTTGCACTTGGTCTTGTTGAATCTCATGAGGTTCACACAGGCCCACTTCTCGAGCTTGTCCTGGTTCCTCTGGATGGCATCCCGTCCTTCTGGTGTGTCAACTGCACCACTCAGCTTGCTGTCATCTGCAAACTTGCTGAGGGTGCACTCAAACTCGCTAAGTCATTGATGAAAATGTTAAACAGCACCAGTCCCAGTACGGACCCCTGAGGGACTCCACTTGTCACTGACATCCACTTGCACATTGAGCCATTGACCAGTACCCTCTGGATGCCACCATCCAAGCAATTCTTTATCCAGCAAACAGTCCACCCATCTAATCCATATCTCTCCAATTTAGAGAGAAGAATGTTGTACAGAATTGTGTCAAAGGCCTTACAGAAGTCCAGATAGGGGACAGCCGTAGCTTTTCCCTTGCACTCTGATGTAGTCGCTCCATCATAGAAGGCCACTAGGTTGGTCAAGCAGGACTTGCCCTTGGTGAAGCCATGTCGGCTGTCTCCAATCACCCACCTGTCTTCCATGTGCCTTAGCATAACTTCTAGGAGAATCTGTTCCATGATATTCCCAGGCACAGAGGTGAGGCTGACAGCTTGATAGTTCCCAGGGTCCTCCTTCCTACCCTTTTTAAAAATGGGCACTATGTTTCCCTTCTTCCAGTCACCAAGGACTTCGCCTGACTGCCATGACTTTTCAAATATCATGGAGAATGGCTTGGCAATGACATCAGCCAATTTCCTCAGGACTCTGGGATGCATCTCGTCAGGTCCCATAGACTTCCATATGTTTAGGGTCCTCAGGTGGTCACAAACCCAATCTTCCCTTACAGTGGGAAGGGCTTTGCCCCTCTAGACCCCTATCTTGCAGTCCATCAACTGGGGAGGGGCGAGGAGAGAGGTTGCCAGTGAAGACTGAGGCAAAAAATTTGTTGAATGCCTCAGCCTTCTCCTCATCTGTTGATACCAGGTTGCCATTCTTGCTCATCATGGGAGGTATGCTTTCTTTATTCTTCCTTTTCTGGCTGACATACCTGTAGAAGCCCTTCTTATTCTTTGCAACCTTTGCCAAGTTGAGCTCCAGGTGTGCTCCTGACCTCATCCCTACACAACTGGGCAGCATCCCAAGATACCTGTCCCTACTTCCACTGTCTGTGCAGTTCCTTCTTGCCCTTCAGTTTGACCAGCAGGTCTCGGCTCAGTCATGCTGGTCTCTTCCCTTCTTTGCCTTACTTATTACAAATGGGGACTGAGAGCTCCTGCGCTCCACTGAAAGCGTCCTTAAAGGTCTGCCAGCTCTGTTCTGCCTCTCTGTCCCTGAGAACCTTTTCCCAGGGGGTCCTACGGAATAACTCCTTGAAGAGCTGGAAGTTGGCTTTCCTAAAGTTTATGGTCCTGAGTACACGCCTCGCTTTTCCCATATCCCTCAGGACTGTGAACTCCACCAACGCATGATCACTGCAGCCCAAGCTGCCTCCAATCTTGATGCCACCGATCAGCTCACTTACATTGGTGAGCATCAGCTCCAGTATTGCATCCCCTCACATAGGGCTTTCTTTTACCTGGCTTAAAAAGTTCTTCACTCTGAGGGTGACAGAGCACTGGAACAGGTTGCCCAGGGAGGTTGTGGAGTCTCCTTCTCTGGAGATATTCAAGACCCACCTGGACAAGATCCTGTGCAGCCTGCTGTAGGTGACTCTGTTTCAGCAGGAAGGTTGGACTAGATGACCCACAGAGGTCCCTTCCAACCCCTACCATTCTGTGATTCTGTGATTCTGTGGTTCAAGTCCCCCAGCGGAACGAGAGACTGCGAGCACAAAGCCTCCTGGAGCTGGAGGGAGAAGGCTTCATCAGAAGTCTCCCCTTGATCAGGTGGCCTGTAGTAGACACCCACAACCAGGTTCCCGTCATTGCCTCTGTCACTGATTCTTATCCATAAGCTTTCAACCTGCTCATGGCTGTTCTTCAGGGACAATGCCTCCACCTCTCTCTCCCCACCTGTCCCTTCTAAACAGCCTGTAGCCATCGATAGACACGCTCTAAGTTTCAGTAAGGGCAATCAGATCGTAGCTTTCTAGCAGCACAATAGCTTCCAGCTATTCCTGTTTGTTTCCCATGTTGAGTGTGTTCGTGTAGAGGCACTTCATCTGGGATGTTGACCATGTCATCTTCACAGAGGAACACCCCTTGTTTCCCTTGGGGTGTTTCACAGAAGCTTCCTTGTTGGCGCCTACTAGCTCAGGAGTTCCCAGCTCATCTCCGCAAGACTTTGACTTGTCTGCAGTGTCCCCAGCACACCTCTGGGCAACAGGCTGAGGGCCCGTACTAGCACCCTGTCCCTCCAATCATTGTGTGTCACCCCACAGTCTGTCACCGGCAGGCTCAATGTGTTCTCCCTCCCCCTTCACATCTAATTTAAGGACCTGCCAATGAGCCCCATTTGAATACATCTGAATTAAATTAATAGTTCCTCAACTTAGCACAGTCACTGAAGTGTGCGCCTGAATATCTCCAGGAAATTACTCCTAAATAAGGATTTTCCAAATCAAAATCAAATCTTGCACTCTCCTTTATTCTTTCTAAGTAATAAAAATGCATTTCAAGTGAGACACTGGACAACTGGGGTTTTTGCATGGCAAGTTACACTAGCAGGTTTTCTTTCCGATCTTCTTAATACAGGGCATCCTTTTTTTCCGATTTACAAACACTCAGAGTGCTGTTGGTTACATTGCTAAAGTTTTACCTTTCCAAGCAGAGAGCACACTTTACTCTTTGACCCTTTTCTACCCTCCTGTCCTCAGCTCCAGTGCTATAGTATGACACTGGCTCCCCTGCTCAAAAGAAAGAAAGAGAGAGGGAGGAAAGTATTTTTTGCTAAAATAATAGCTCCCCTTTTGGCAACAAACAAAGGAGAGAGAAAAAATATATCCAGAGAAACTGAACTCTTTAAAAGTGCTTTTTTTGCTGTTTGATGACACAGGCATAAAGCCAAAATTCACCCATTGTACTTCATGTTCAAAATTTCTTCACACAGCACTAAATGCTGACAGCATTTTTAGCTACAGGCATGCTACCGGGCGCCATTATAATAGTTCACCATACCATTACGATGTGTCAATGTTTATGACCTGTGTCTCAAAACTGGACTACACTCAAATCTGTTGACTGCCTTTAAATCACTTTTTTGGAAAAGACTTAAAGTACTGAGATTGCAGCTAGAACTGCTATTGCTCAACTGGCCCCTTCTAATCTTTTTTTCATCGAAAACACAAAAAGGTTACAGAATTGTTAAGCCCATGTGGAAAAAAACACAGGAAAATACTTATTGTTCTCATAGATAGGAACATATATAATAGCCGCAGCTGTATGCAGGCCCAGAGGGCTTTTTTATTGGTGCATGGATGATTTTCTTATTGCTACTGAATAAAGTGTTCTTGACATAAGTATTTGACCTCTGACACTAGCAAGATTCCGTCTTGGTGGCCTTTAGAATATAAATTCTACTTCGTGTCTTCTAACTTTAAATGATGCACTATCTGCAGGGGTTTTTTAGTGGGAACGAAATCAGAGAAAGAAAAGTAAGAAAGTGTCTTATTGCCTGGAGATGGGCCAAAGTGGGTTCAGGTGATTTCACTTACCTTAGCCTTGAAAAACTTGAAGGTGTGCCGAGCAGAGCAACCTGCTTCACAAGCAAGAAAGAAAAATGAGCAGAAGTAGGAAAGTGAGGGGTTGCTCACTACTTAGGGCTTGTAGGTCTTCAATTAGTGTGGCTGAGTAATGCCTGTTTCTATAGTCAGGCAAAGAAGAGAGTAAAGTGCTCAGCCTTAGGTGATTACCTAAGGATAAATGTGAAAGTTAGGCTCTCTCTTATCATAAAGGAAGCCTTGATTAATTACATTTCTTCATAATTTTTTCTGTAAACTCGCTATTTCTGCTCAGCTCATATTAGCTTCTGAGGATTTATAATTAAATCAGGTAACTGATCAGATTAAAAGGTATATGCACCAGTTTTGCTGCACATTTTAAAAGACAATTTCCTATAGGTACTCAGCAGAAAATTGTCTTATGATATTTTTGAGTCCTTCTTGTGTCTTCACCACACCTCTAGTTCTCTGACACTTTCCATTTCTTAGATCCGATCACATCTAAGACATCCTTCATCCTCCTGTACTTTCCCAGGGATGTCCTGTGATCCTGTGACCAATAAAGCAGAACGCCAGGAAAAATACAGCACTATTGCCAATGACGCATTATCAGAACTTCAGTCCAAGCAGTTCTAACAAGTTCTGTGCCTTTGGTCCCATTTTTCAATTATAACAGTTGTTAAGTCACACCCCTCTGAGTTATTCTGGTAATAAATCTCTTTGTCCATCTGGAAAGTCCCCACTCCCTTCTGGGAAGCACTTCCAGCGGCTGTCAGGAGCCCGCACCCTGTTTATGACATGGTCCCGCTGGAGAGCAGAAAACACACACAGAGCATGGGGCTACCATTGCGACTCTTTCTGTACAAAATTCACACCAGTTTCAGTGGCAAATCATACTAATTTCCTACTACTGGAGGAAAAGCCACGCAAGAAGCAGCACTTCTACCCCTTTTCCGCCCTTTAGTTGAACAATGGCTATGGGTATCCACAGCATCTGCTCTCAGGTAGTGTCTAGGATTTCTTTGAGGAGGAAGGTCGCTCACCCTCAGCCACCATATTTATGTTCAGTATTTGTGAAACAGCTCAAGTTAACAAGGCTTTCAAAAGACTGCACAACACGAGGCCTCCAGCTTCTCAAATGAGTTGTTTGAAAAAGGTAGTGAAAACTGGCTGCTTCACCAAGATCTTTCCTTTTACCTTGGCTGTGTCAGGACGCATACAGAAGGTTGAAGGCTGAGCCGTTGCATACCTGCTCTGCAGGTGGAGAAGTAAAGCCAAAATGATCTTACAATGATCTGCTTCTCTTCCTCCACAAGCCTCCTCTAATAACTGGGACACATTGGCGAGTCCTATAGTGTATCTTATGAAATGAGAATGGGGAGAATCATAGAATCGTAGAATCATAGAATGTTAGGGGTTGGAAGGGACCTCTGTGGGTCATCTAGCCCAACCTCCCTGCCGAAGCATATTATAAAGCTATGCAACCTCAAAGGTACCAAGGACACAGTCTAGTTATGTACCACTTCTCCATCGAGCAGAAAGTAAATATTCAGGTGCAAAAAGAAAAGAAAAATAAGCTGAAAGACTGGGCATCAGCTGGAAGAAGTACAGAAATCATTACTACTCACATCATCTACAACCAGCAAATATCTCATTGTCCATCGATAGAGATGGCACTGCAGACAATACAGATTCCTGTGATGGCACAGGGTGAGACTTGCCTCAGAAAGATGTTAGATATAGGGAGTCTAACTCTTCAGGCATGAAGGATAAAGCTAGGTTATTCTGCTGTAATTAAATATTGAATGCAAACTTAAAATATTTTCTTTATAAAGACCATATTTGCACCTAACCTACAAATACAGGACAAACAATTCTGAGGACAGGCAAATGCCACCTACTCAGCCACCTACAACATGGAAACAGCAGAGAGACTGAGCAAGTCTGACCTGGCCCAAAACAGCCATTTTCAGGAGGTTTCTAACTTTCGCGGAGAACACCGCAGGCTTCTAAGACTGTTACAGGGACGCATATGAAGAACAATACAGCATGTCATGGCTGGCTGGTGAGAACAAGACAGAGGAGGGATTGCAGTGGAGCAAGTGATGAAGATGGATTGATGTGAGTGATGTTTAAATTTGGTTTATTATGGGGCTGCGGTTGACAATGTTGCAAGCTGCTCACCTCCCAGAGAGATAGGCATGTGGGCCATTCTTTGATTTCATAAATCATCCAGGAACATACCCAGAGCATTGACCTTTTACAGGGAGGGAGCTCAGGGCATTCGGCATAATTTAACACCGGCATGTCGGATGGTGTCCAGCACAGTTTAACACTCCTTAACCTCTGCCTCATTAGACATCTGTCCTGTCATTTATCTTTCTGTTTACTTTCCAAGTGATATATTATTGGTAATAACTAAGGAATGGGCACTGATGTTACTTTCCATGGAGCTGCCAGCAGTCAGCTGGAAGTCAGGCCAGCATCACTCTAAAACTGGTACACAAAACACTTTTAAAGGATTTCAGATATTTTCTTTGCCAAGCAATTTCCTTCTGGCATGGGCAGCTAGCACCCCTATTATATGATCTTTTATTTATTTTTACTCTTTCCAGACCAAATTTTAGGAGTTTTTAATACCAGCAAGCATTATTACTGTTGGTAATAAGACCTGAATTACTCTTTTGGAGCAGAAACTTCATCCTGTCTGTGACAACCACAGTTAAATAAGAAGCCAGCAGGAAAATGGCAGGGTCTCCCATTTCAACCACATTGATATACGTACTTGTACACGAAGACAAAAACACATATGCACATGCAAACATACATGCTCACATTCTTCCCTCCCGTCTAGGTCCTCGCCATAATGGCAGATATTAAGACTGCTTTCTAAATACAAATATTTTAGCATGTCTATATTTGACTTAATATAGAAGGTTTCGTTTCTACTGCCTTTCTTTATCAAGTGGCAACTACTTTTCCAATATTTGGTATATTGAGTTACATTCTGTCAGGGGGAAAAAAAGCAAAGAAAGCATGGGGCCACGATGAGGGGAAAATGAAATATTACACTTTTTTTCTGTGTTGTGTAACATATGTGTTGTGATATTGGATGGGAAGTAAATTCCAACAAAGATTCTTCTATGGTACATATGGTACTAAGCATGAATTTGGATTTCTAACAGATTATAAAGAAGGTACAAATCCAGAAGGACCTGTAAAATTAAAAAAGGCATTGCAGATTTGTTTATGTTGTGGATGTTTGTGAGTCAGCTCTATAATAGATGTAGCACCTTGAGAAAATATTGATCATGTTTTGTTTAACGGAATAACAATATTTTGCTTTTAAATCCATCATCGCATGAAGATATTGAAATTTTGAGCAATAACAAACAATTTTATAAGAGCAATATTACCAATGAGACACAGATTGAAGTAGTTAAGGAACCCACTGGCTGACCTGAAATGTCCTCTATTTAAACACACACACACACACACACGCACACACAGAGAAACCTTCAGCAAAACAAACCCTAAACACTATCAAATGTCTTGAGAAACTGCACAAGACAGGTATCCCTGAAATCTGGATTATGGTGATGAGAAAGTGCAAAGCGACTTGAGGCGAGCCTGCTGCTGGCTCCCGTTGGTTGAGGCAGCCAAGCACAGCCAAGAAGGAATTCAATAGGTGGGAGGGAGTTTGCCGGGGTACCAGAAGCTTTACTTTCCAGATGTACTTTATTTATAAAGTGGTTAATCCTTTTAAAACTACCTACGTCCCACACAGATTTGGCATTGCTTTATTGCTTAATTAATACCATCATCTCAGTTTTTGTCTAACACGGTGGTTAGAGAAAAAAAGTATATCTCTGCACATGCAAATGCTGCCAGATCTAACATGACAGTGTGGAAGGGATTTTGATATCATAAACAAGACATCTGCTCTTTGACTGCTTTGGTTCACACTCTGCAACTGGGCATTTAGCTGTACTTTTTTGAATGCTGGGATCACGTGACGAGTTTAAAAGCTTGAAGGCTGCTGTGAGCTTCTAGACTCAAACTCTTTGGCTACTCCTTCTGCAGTGAAAAACCTGCATATACCTGTCAGTCACAGGACGCCTATAGGCAACAGGATGCGCTTCCAAAAATGGCAATGTGATCTGAGAAAGAATCCAGCAAGGTGTTTCTAGGAGTATGAAAGCCACCAACACAAGGCCCTTGTGAAGCCTCAAATATTGTGGCCATGTGGGTCACCCACGTTGACGGAAAGGGAACTCATACCAGAGCAGGTGCAGAAATGGATGCTGGGATGATCCAAGCAACGGAGAGTTTATTTTACAAAAGGAAATTAAAAGGCAGTGGCTTATTTAGCCAAGCAGATCCAAGCCTGAGAGGGGATATAGTCACTCTCTGTAAATACAGCTGGAGGATAAACACCAGAAAAAGGAAAGAGCTTTTTAAGCTTAAAGACAATGAGTTGGCGTAAGAACAAAGAGATATAAGCCAGCCATTAAGAAATTCAGGCTGGAAACTAGGTATAGGTTTTCAGCTCTCAGAAAGGTGAATTTCTGGACCTACCACCTTTTGTAGCAGTGGGGTCAGAATTTCCTGCAAGTTTGTGGTGGATTACAGAAGATTTTACATGACAGAGCGCGACAGGCCAGGCACACACAGCGCATCAGTGCCCCCCTCAGCTCCTCCCATCTTGTCCCTTACTAGCAGGATTGTGAACCAGGCCAGAGCATATTTCTGGCTGGTATTTCTGCATTTTCTGCATTTTCTTCCTTTGGAAACCAGGGCATGAGAGGCACCAGGATGGAAATACTTCATACATTGTGGTACTTCAGTAGTGTCCCCAGACAGGAGTCGGGAAGCACTCCCAGCTGTCTAGGTATGGGGCTGAGGGATCTTGCAACTCTCTTCCAGTCCTGCAACATAATTCGTCTGAGGTAAAAGCCTTACAACAGCAGGGCAGTCTGTACTTTTCCCTTGCTAGCTGGGCAAGGTAAATCTGCCACATGTCCTGCTTTATCTCAGTCTACTGAGGCGGGGACATCCTGCAAGCTGTCCAGGTCCCAGCCTCCCACCGGCAACGTCTCCAGGGTCTGATCAGCCATAAACTCCTAAAGCAGGAGTTTCCTGAAGTCCATTTCTGTCCAGTACACACACTGAACTCTGTACTCCTTGCCTAATCCCACTTACGAGCAGCATTTAAATGTTTGTGTGTTTCTCCTAATTAAGTGCCAAAAGTTTTGAGCTTTCTCCTTAGCAAGGGGATACTCAACCCAGCCCAACCTTGATGTAAATCTGATGATGTTAGTGATTCTGTCAAGCTACATGAGTCAAATTTGGCCCTGTATTTTTCCCCCATTTGTAATAAAATGCAAAGCTTTAATTTGAGAGTACATAATTGATAACATTGTCAAAAAAATTCATCGTCTCTCCAGCATCACCCTATAATGAAAAGCAATGATGTTAATACGACGTAGACCATAAACAAAACATTGTTTAGCTCTGTGTTTCTAGTTAAATTCCAAGGCTTTTAATTTTTGTATATTGAAGTAGAAAATGGAGTATACAGAATATTCTAAATCTATAAATGCATCTAATGAGTTGAAAAAAAGAAATTTTGGTTTTTATAGTGTTCTGTTATTATTTAAAGTCCCAGACAGGGTCACTATAACATACACAAAATAGATTATGTTTAGCAAGAAATTTAAAGATCAGAATTCCTGTAAACACCAGTGTAACATTTGGGCACAATAAACTCAGCTTCCATTTCTGTGTTAATGATATTCTGGGTAAATGCCTGCAGATCATTTACTTTGGAAAAAATTTGTATGAAAAAATACGAGGTTTTGTTCGGGTTCTCTCAAAATAGAAAGCATACTTGCTAGCTCTGAGACCGACTCCCATCACACACACGCACATGCCGCATGACACTGAACCCCAAGAAAACTTCCATCTGAACCTCCCTCCAGACTGTGGTGGCAGAGCTTGGAAACCGGATTTGGACGCTGTGCCAGGTCCCTGTGCCAGGCTATCCTCTGCACTACATGGGCAAGGCACCTTGCATTGTAACAGCGGTATTTTTATCTCCCAGCTAGCTCGGGCAGGAATTTGGGATCTCCCTTCAGGAGATCAAAGGCCTTGGCCTCCATGTGGTGTCTTTTCTCAGTAGGATGGGACGTTACTGGCTGGCCAGTGGCCCCTCAGAACAGGCACCCAGCGTTGGTCTGATGGACACAGCACTCCCAGGAACACGTTTGAAACCTAACACAGATGCCAGCACTGCCACCCTGCAAAACACTGCATTGTAACCTGCGCTGGAAAACACACTGGGAATGGGTCCCAGAAACTGTGTTCTTTTAGCCCTGAAAGTGGATGCGTAGCCTGAGGATGGAGAGACAGCTCCTCATGGAGTTAGGTGCCTGCTCTGTCCAGCTTGGCAAGGCTTGAGAGCACCGTGAGGGGAGGAGACTGAGCTGGCAGACCCCTCCAGCACATCTTGCTGAAGGGCTTTGTGGCCTCCCCCCAGCCCAGGACCCCGTCTCACTTGCCCCTGTGAGACCCTTGGCATCAGGATGTGACTTCTCAAACCAAGACAATGCCCAAAGCAAGATCTGATCAGCGATGATCTTCAGCAGCTCTAACGGTGTTTGACAAGAGTCATCAATTTTCGTTTGAATCACACTCCAAAGAAATGTTTGAACAAACACATCAACAGTGTGTGGAAACAACCATCAAGCTGCATTCGCTGACCAAAAATGCCAATTTCTGAATTCTTCCCAAGAAAAAAAGCAGTACTTTTCTTTTTTACAAAAGTTTTCTTTTTTCCTGGTTCACACTGTTAATGATCCATGGTATCTCAGCACAAATCACAGACTATGGACATGCTCCTGTTCACGTGCTGAGACATCAGGTATAGACTCACTCTGAGACAGTTACACCATGGTGTCACCTGGACCTGCTCCAAACCACATGAGACAAAGGCAGCATGATAAGAGTGAATGTCATCAGCTTCAAAAAGGACCCCACTGTTGAAGTCAGTAGGAAAGATCTTCCAAACGACACAGATACAGATCAGATGTCTGACCACAGGAATGTGGTCAGAGTGTGCAGGGATGCGACGAGGAAGGCCAACGCCCACCCGGAATTGAAGCTGGCAAGGGACGTCAAAAACAACAAGAAGGGCTTCTTCAACTACATCAGCAGCAAAAGGAAGGCTAGGGACAATGTGGGGCCGCTGCTGAATGAG
>Ga0065711_1001530_pt1 | contig 42495 bp, 25 predicted proteins | sample Hoacrofraction12_FD_59098 | JGI IMG/M metagenome (GOLD analysis project Ga0065711, IMG submission 59098) | Hoatzin crop microbial communities from Cojedes, Venezuela - Epithelial fraction 12 v2 (version 2) | ecosystem: Host-associated > Birds > Digestive system > Esophagus > Crop | place...
AAAAAAAAAAAAAAAAAAAAAAAAAAAAAAAAAAAAAAAAAAAACCCCCCAAAAAAAAAAAAAAAAAAAAAAAAAAACACACACCACACAACCAATCCACTTTTTTTGCTTTTTCTTTAAATGAAATTACAGGTGTGATTCCAGCCTCCGGAAGTATAATGTCTGTATAAACAAAGAGCTGTTTCAGAAGAGGAAAATGAAGACTTCTTTTGTAATGGTATGATGCCAGAGTGAGTTTATTATGGCATAGCCTTGAAGACCTAGGAAAAACAGAACTGAAACATAAAAGCTGTCTTACAACTGACCAGCAGAGAAGTTCTATGGAGCTATTCCATATGGCTTTAGACCAGCCATTTGGGTGCTCTAGAGTTTTCACACACTCATTTTGTTTGCATCTGAATTCAAAATTAGAGGTAACAGTTTGGCCTAAAAGTAGCTTTCTGCATCCTACACAAGTGGAGGTCAGTCACATTCACATCTCTGGGCCAAAGCTGGAGACAGTAATAACAGGTAACCTGCGTTGGAAGTAACAGTCTGCCCAGCTCTGGAATATAGTTGTAAATTCAAAGTTCATCCAGTGTCTCATTTAAAATACTTTTTGGGCACTCTGGCATTCAGGAAGTAATGAAAAGTCCACCTACAGCTGCAGCAAGCAGTGAAACAAGGTGAATCAGGGCTGTCCTGGATGGCAACGCTGCATTTGATAGTGGTTTTCTCACTACTTCGTATCCATATGCAGAAAAATACTGAGCCTCCTAAAAATTAAACTGGAATTTGTGAGTCAGATTAAGTGCTCTGTTTATTCTCTTAGATTATGCTCTGCTGGGTATCTGCCACTTGCCACATATTTGCTGCTTCAAAAGTATTTTCAACTTATGCAATATTTTCCATATTGTATGAAACACATGAATGACAGGAAAAAAAATAAAGGGTACTAAAAAGCTTATGATAGGTTTTGCTCAAGAAATAAAATGTAAAATTAAAGAAGGTGGGGCAAAGAAGTGGAAAGATAACATGGAGTGATCTGCCCATATATTCTGGCTCATGTATTACATTTTTTACTTTGAAATCACTCCAGTCACCACAACTGCCTAGACATTGAATATTACATTTGGTTCTTCTGTAGCTTTACCATTACGTTTTATCCCAATCCTGCAGAGCACTATAGCATATATATCACCACCCCAAACTCCTGTGCCTGAAATCAAAGTATAAGCTGGGCTATACTTTGCTGCTGTAGTATGTTAATGTTCTGGTCTCTAAGGTGATGCTCTTATCAAGTTAAGTCTTGACAGTTCATTTGCCTAAATAATATGGCAATATAAGTCAGTGCAGAGCACCGTACAATGACAGCTAGATAACTCATGATTTTCAGGGAGCTGAGTCCTTTAAAATTAGTAGAGACATCCCCAAGCCACACTGCATTTTGCAGCACAGCTTATAGATATGCTTGATTTTCTACAGTGCCATCAGAATATAACAACTAAAATACTCCTCCCTACATATCAGAAGACAGAATCTGTTTTATTTCTCCCCCCAAATGACAGCAAGAATATAGCATTCTGGACATTGCTTTAAAGGGAGAAACAGACATGGACATGTGTCACTGTGTTCACTTGCTATCTATTCATAGCTGAATGATGTTAAAACCTCAGTAATGAGCTCACAAATTTTGGATTCTTGAGTCAGAATAAAGACTAAGGGATTGACGGGAAAACAGCCGTCTTGCCTTCTCCTGACCCCATCTATCCGCACTTGTATCTCTACTCAGCCAGAAAACATTTCTGTGAACTCCCATCCTTGCAATTTACAAAAAGCATTTAGTGACACTATCATCTTCCTACTTTGTACTTCTAGCCACCTACATGTGACATTGTGTTTCTCTAATAGGCCATTATGTTGTCTGCTTGAAAGTGTTTGTTTGATATAATTCCTTGCAAATGTACTAGAAAAGTCACATTTATTTCTAGCTTTCTAAAAAAATGCATTTCAGATTGTTATTTTTTTCTTTTTTTAATGACACTACTTTCAAATCAAAGAGGTCTCTACCTGTAACTTCGGTTCTGTTCTCCCATATTATGGTTGATCCTTCCTAACACTCAGGAAGGCCACAGTTAAGTCATTTGGTTTAAACACTCTGCCTGTATTGCCACACAAGAAGCCCAGATTTACCAAAAAAAATCCATCCAGATCTCACTATCCCTAAGGAGACTTGGTTCATTCCCACGGCATGCAGGGAAGCAAGTGTTAGGGATCAGCTCTGGGAGCTGAGACACTTTCCAGAACAGCTGTTAATGACAACTGAATGGGGAGTAAGAGTATTCAGAGACAAGCTAGAAGACAACAGTTCAGTTCTTCCCTTAAACTGCAAGAAATTACAATTTTTAAAAATTATTTTTCTTATTCAATTATTAGTTGCCATTAAAAAATCTCATCTGTGTTCCAGGCATAACAGTTGCACACTCACGTTCAAAGCAGAGGGACCTTTCATTTTGTAACCTTATTTCACAGGCATTCTGCTTGGAGACAGCCCTGAAGATCAACCAGAGGAGCCAGTTGGTGCAGACTGGGAACTGCAGACCGCTCCAAGAATGTGACAGAGAGCAATCATCAAGGTAAACATTTGTAGATGCAAATGAGCTCTAATACTGAAAGATGTGAACAGCCCAAGTTCTGAGCTATCTGCATACATGAAGGTCACTCTGTGCCAGCGCTAGGTGACATTGCTTGTAAATCAGTGTATATCAGTGAGTAAAGGGTTGAGGGGAAGATGGCATTATTTATTCTTCACTCCATCCATTTTAACACTCAACCTACAAGTGATTTCTGAAGGCGGAGATATCCAAAGCCTTATTGTGTATGTAGTGAGGAGCCTATTGAACAAGTAACTACTATCTACTCTTCTGTTCTGGTTGAACACCCTCTCAAATAGCACACAGGCAACATCCATCTGCGTGACTTACTTTCCATAGCCTTGTAACTCACGTACCTAAATCAAGCAGTTCCTGGAAAATATGAACTTCTCTTTTGTTCAGCCAGCGCACTCCTGATCTGCTGAAGGAAAAGAGGAAAGCAGAAACAGCAGGCAGAAGGTCCTGGCCCACAGAGGAGCTCCATGCTATGCAAACAGTCATGAGAAAAAGAATACAGGGAAAAGCATTTGGCCCTCCGTAAGATCAGACTGTTCCTGACAGATTTTGACTCCAAGGTTAAGTCAGCACCTTTATGCCCAGGATGCACGTCAGCTGATCTTTCCTTGGAAGTTTTGTATTCCCTGGAAGGTATCTCTCTAGCAGAGAGAAGGAAGGAAAAGCAATCCAGATAGTAGGAGTTCAACTGCCCACAGGCCTAAGCAGGGATACTTTCTGCAGCTTTCTGTTCCTTTTCCATAACAGGGGAGCATCCTCATACTGTGAATAACACCAAGGAAACTTGCTGGTATTTATTGTATTGAAAAGAAAGTATGGCAAAGCCAGCAGCACAAAAATTGCATAAACTAAGTCAAATAAGAATAAAAGAACATAAATAATGTCCCATTTGTCAGACCCATCACTAAATTCTGCCTCCTGTCAAACTGCTGATACTCCGAAGGGCAAGGGTGCCATTCAGTGGGACCTGGACAGGCTGAAGGAATGAGCCCACACTAACCTGATGAAATTCAACGAGGACAGGTGCAAAGTCCTGCCCCTTGGAAGCAAGAGCCCCTTGCAACACCATAGGCTGTGGATAGACGGGCAGGGGAGCAGCCCTTCCTGGAGGACCTGAAGGTGGCAAGCTGAACATGAACCAGTAATGTGCCCTGGCAGCAACGATGGCTGACAAAGTATTCAGGGCTGTATTAACAGGCACACAGCCCCTAGTCTGAGGAAAACAGTTATCTCCTACTCACCACTCATTAGACTGCATCCACTGTACCCAATTTGTAGTCCCAAAACAGTATAGGTAAACTGCAGTAAATTCAGCAGAGGCCACCAGGATGGTGGGGTCTGGAGCATGAGGACTTGCCCAGTAAGGAAAGGCTGAGGGAGCAAGGCTTGTTCAGGCTGGAGAAGAGACTGCTACAGGGGGACCTCACAGCATCCCCCAGCACCTACAACGAGGGCATCGAGAAGATGGAGCTAGGCTCTTCAGTGGCGTATGGTAGGAGAAGGAGAGGTAAAGGGCATCAGTCATACCAGGAGGGGGCCCAGCTGACTAAGGAATTACTTTCTCACCATGTGACAGACAAGAGGTGGAACGGGTTGCCCACTGAGGTTGCACAGGCTCTATCTTTGGCGGTTTTCAAGACCCAGCTTGATAAAGCCCTGATCAACCTGGTCTGACCTCAGAGCTGATCCTGTTGGGGAGTGAGAGGTTGATTAGAGACCTCCAGAGGTCCTTCTGACTCAAACGGTCCCGAGATCCTGTGAAATGCTATTCAGGGAGCACTTGCAAACACGGCCACTGTCTGTGTCCCCAACATTCAGAATTGTCCTATTAAAGATATTAGGGTACCTATACCATTTCCTCTTGTCTAAGGATACAGACAGGTACTGTGCAGATGATTTTACAAATACAGATTTTAGAACAGTTTAAAGATATTCCTCAAGCAGAAAGAAACTAAATTTAAATTATTTCGGGAATTATTTGTCTGCCTCTGACCGTTGCAGCAGCAGCTGCACTTTTAGTCTCCAAATTTGCAAATATTTATAAAAGTAATTTTACTGACTAAGTCCATCCAGCTTCTATTAGGATTTCTCATCTGAGTGAAGTTACACTTACATTCATGTTTGCAAGCATAGGTAATGAATGGCATCTCTCCAATTTTGTCTCCAAGACACCAAGAGAGAAAAAAAAAAAAACAACAGAGATCCATTCAGAGAGTTTTTGAACATAAGAAGGTGTTTCCACATCCTTAACTGCATTTTCTTCGCTGCAGTCTCACAAGCAGCAAACAAATGAAAAGCATATAGGCTAGCAGATGTAATATTGCTGTTTCTAAAGAACACTCTTGTCTACATGCAGAGAACTTCCTCGCTTCCTTACATGTTGCACAGGTACAACTGAGCCTTATTTCCTATAACACGTTCTGAGCCCCAGCTTGAAATTATCCTTAAAGTCTTGGACTTTTTATGTGGTGCAACAATTCATACTAATGTGGGCCAGATAAGCACACCAAGACAGTCAAATTAGCATATATAATTTAGGCTGTGGGGTTTTTCTCCTCCAGTGCAAGGAGAGATTCTAAATCTAATTTCTCAATCTTTTTCTTCTCTGAAACAGGCTCCTCTCCCTGCATGAACCCTGGTATTTTCCAGTGGAGTCTGGCTAGCAACAAGCACTGGGTCAGCAGAGTATGTGAGCAAGAAGGAGTAACACCCTGTGCATTTTCAGATAAGGCAATTCCAGTCAATCCTCCTTTTTCTTTTGATAAAAACTGTAATAGAGTTAACTTTTTGCAGAACAAAGGTAAACACATTTGTGAAGAAAAATCTATATGAGCTTAGGGTTGGCTCAATTCTGCTCAGAAATGGAGGCAATTTAATTGTTGCACCACATCTTTGCCATCTCAGTCTTCCCCTCAGACTGAGGGGCTGCAGCTTGGCAAGCAGGGACTAAATGGGCACAACAGGACCAGAGGAACCGAGAAGAGCCCCAATACTTCTGACATCCTGAGGAGCAACGGCAACCGCTGTTTCCACAAGTGAGCCAGTTCCATAAAAAACATCTCTCTGTGGCAATCAATTCAGCCAGCTCCCCAGAGCTCAGGCACAGACCAAGTATGGAGAATGTCTGTAGATGTCTTGTCACTGCTGATAGTCTCCTACCCCAGGCACACCTACTTTGACAATGCTAATATCATCCCTATAAATGTATTTTACTTTTTTTTTCCCCCCTCCTTTGAATACTATAACCCTTGAAAATTTCTCAGGATAGGATTCTAGAGCTTAAAGGTCCCTTGAAAGAAAAGGAAGAAATCCAGGGTCACTTTCCTGGACTACAATCGTGGATTTCTGTCTCTGCCCAGCACTGTGCAGTATTTATTTCATCTTCTGGCTTTCTTGCACTTTGCTCTGAAATAACAAGAGTTTCTTGATTGGCAAGAGCACTCATCAGTCCAGTAATAATCTGCTTACACGCTTCACCGATGAAACAGAGCTAGGCTATAGCTGGCTTGTGCTGCACATCGTTACCATACCCATTGGGGATTAGGAAGCTTATAGCAGTGATCAAGGTTATGGAAAGGATTTTGGCCTGACCATGGTTTTCCTGCTGACACGCTATCTGTGGCAGCCATTTCCCTAGTGAGGTTAATGAAACTCGCTTTCATTTGTGTTTTTTTTAAGATGACAACTGCTATAAAAAAAAAAAAATAACCTTTCTGACCTCAGCCATCATCTTTCACTGTGGTTTTTCATCTCTGAATCTGTTAATTGAAACTTGAGTCACAAGAGCAGCACTCTACATAGTTTAGTCCCTAATCATATGAAGCCTGCATCCCAGTGAGGAATTTATGTATAACACTAATTATGACTGACATTGCCTGTTAGGGTGGGAGATAAAAATCACATCACAGCGTAGCTGGAATGGTCTTTCAACCTCTCTACAGCTGGCTTAATGTTTCTACACAAATAGCTTGACCTTTCAAAAAAGAGAGAAGGCAGGAAAAGCAAGAGATATTTTGAGCTTTAAATGATTCCCATTTGTAACTCTATGAATGGCATATTTGGTCCAATTTCCAGTCCCTGGCATTTCTAAACTGTCATGTTACAAACAGGCAGCAGGCTATAAACTTTCTCCCCAGAGGGAAGGCAGGCAATCAAGTAGTTACTCCAGCCAGCAAGTTTGTGATGCTGCCGTGTCAGAAACCCGGCACCTACGCACCGTGCCGCAGCAGTTCCGTGGAGATACAGCACAGCCCCATTAGCAGCACAGTAAATACATCACGATGGCTCCTTGTTGCTGTGTATGGATTGATGACACCTCTGCAAAGTGATTCCTAGAGAGGGTACGAAAGGTGACAGAGAACTGGGACTCGGTACCTTTTACCCACACTGCATTGCTCTTAATTCACACAGGTATTGCAGAAGGCAGCTCTGAGATGAGTATTTCTTCCTGCCATTCTCAAATGCAATAAAACGGACTGGGAAGAGAAAAAAAGGGAAGGAATCAATGTGGGAAGAAAAGGGAGGTTTTGACTGAAAGCCGTACAAAAAGTTTACCACCCTGCAAGTCTGGCCTTTTGCCCACATTACTAGGAGAGGATACTCTTACCCCAGTCCATAGGCTGAATTTAACGGGTAGTCACCAGTGATAGTCGGACACTTTAAAATGCAAATAAGCAACACTAGTAACAAATTTGTTAGGGATTTGTTTAGGAACCAGATCTGATTGTTCGCCACAGATTTAGATCTACTCCTGTTCCACTCGTAGCTTCTCCCTGATGCAGGAAGTATTGAGCATTCACCTACAAGTGGGTTTACACAGAACAAAGATATTTGGCTTGGGGGTGGGAGGAGGAGAAATTCAGTTTGGGCCCTTATATCATCTCCTAAAACCAGGAGACTGTCAACTGGTGTTACCACACAAGAGATTAAGTAGGGAAGAATGAGGGTGATCAACATCAAGAAACAAATAAACACCTCTTATTTCAGGCACGTGCTCTGCAGCTCCTTCATCTTGTTTCCATGTTTTTCTAACTTCCAACTCAAACACATTGTTTGCTTTGTTTGCATAATTTTAGCTTCACTGGTTTCCATGTAGTACAACTAGTTGAGGGAATCATTTAAATATATTGAACAAACCATATACATTTTACGCCTAAAATGCTATTGAAGCAAAAAAAGGTCATAGATTTGCTAAATTAGGGTTCTCATCAAGCTCAAAGGAAAAATTTTATTCTCATGGTTTTTGCCATGATTGCAAAAAGAGCAGGTAAGGAAATGACATATTCATACTTTTCAGGATCTGATTGTGCTGACTTAGAGAGTAGCCTTGATAAAGTTTGCATCCTAGTTCCCATTTGGCACGTTACAGCACACACAAGCTACAGCAGTGACCTTATCATTAACTTTGGGACTGGAAGAGATACAAGACTTTCGTCACACCCCAGCAACCAGGAAGATGAATGCTGCACGAAGGTACCTTCTCCACCCAACCATTAAACCTTTCTGCAGAAAAAGAAACCTTCGGAGGGTGCAAAAGAATAAGCCTTTGGAGGGACAGCTCCGTTGAAGAATATTTTACTGATGCTAAGCAGGTATACGCCTTATAACAGGTGTTGATTAGAAAGCTTGCTGTTTGAAATGTTCACATTAGTCACTGCTCCTAGAAGCATCCACCATTCTCAACACAGCTGTGGAATCTACCTCTTTATTGCCCCTGCCTTCACACCAGGCATAAGCAGGATCTGAACTCAGTCTCACATTCACAACAAATTAATTACTAGCACACAGTGAAAAATGGAAGGTTCTGTAGATGTACAATTTTTAGACAGCTACACAAACATTTTCAGATATTTCACATTTACAGGAGTGGGTGGGACTGGACATTAAAACTTCATTTTCTCTCTCTACCTGTGGACGTGGTTTGTAATCTTGAAATTACATGCTGTGTGAATATATGCTTTAATTGGATTGTTCAACACCAAGTCTGAGGAATCATGACAGCAGGAGGAGTTTACATTCCTGCATCTAACCTAGTTATGGTATGCTCCATGCACCACACCTGTCTGCAACCAGTGCTAAGATTTCATGACAAAGCAAATTAGTCTGATACATTTGAAAACACCCAGAACTACAGATAACTGGGGAATTCTGCCTCAAAAACCATTGTGAGAGCAGGGGTGCCAACAGTAGGAAATATACTCAAGTTCTGTCAGTTCAACTAGCAGCTGAGTGGTGGGAAAACAGGTTAAGTGTGATGGAGAGGGAATACCCACACATGCCAAGATCTTTTGCCACACCTCTGGCAACAGCTTGAATTATTGTCTCTCGTTCTGTAAGGCAAAAACACAAGCTCTCAGCTCTCTTGTTTTCAGAATAGGTGACAAACAGTCACCTCCAAGGGAGCAGTATGAAACTTGTATCCATAGATGCTGCTCTAAGAGTAAAGGAGTTATGAAATCAATGGTCAGACAGACAAGGAGAACTTAGATTTATGGTCTCAGTGTAGTGACCTTCCTATGAAACAGGGCACTCATTTACACCCCTAAGAGTAATCAGGAACTTTCTGCAGAAGTCACTAAAATAGCTTCAAAATAGTTTTAATAGGGACAACTGGTAGCATTATCTCTGCATCACTTCTACTAATTGAAGAGCCCCAGAAGCAGAAAAGCTACAGTCTGGGCTGTGTGCACACCAGCTGGGAGCATGGTCCTGCTCCCAGATAGCGCAGGCTCCTGGAGCACAGCATGGCACACCCTCATGGCTGAGCAACGATACCTGGCTCCAGGCCTGGAGGATCTCCTACAAGATGCCCAGCCAGAGATTAAGTGTGTAACACAAGAGTGACAGTACAGTTAGCAACTCTCACAGCCACAACGGAGAGCTTGGAGCAAAACTTCAGTGGGAAAGTGGTACAGAACCTGAAGCGGAACACGGCACAGTACAGAGGGCTGTGTCAGCACTCACTGCCCTGTCTGCAGAAGGAAGCTAGCTTGCCTCGTCACCAGCAAGAGAGATTCAATGAGAGAAAGCTACAGCAACAATCTGTCAGTTGGCAGGTAGTGACCAAATGCACTACTCTCACAGGAGCTGAAGACCCTAATAACTTCATGCTCTGCATAGTGGCTACATTCAACTCCCTTCTGCGTGCCCAGCCAGCCCGTGCAGTGTCTGGATTGTAGGCAGAGCTTTAGTCAGTCGCTTATATTCCTTGCCAGACGCAGATGAAATGCCTGCAACATACCCACCATCCGAACAGGCGCCTCTGGCATGGTCCCCAGACAGAGACTAGCTGCTGGGTACAAACCTGGCTGTCATCCACAAGTGCAATAATGCCCCTGTTGCCATACACAAGAGCAATTTGTAAGTTTCTCTTACTGGGAAAGATAGCTCAATTTCTGTATCCCACTGGGCTGAGCACCACAGGCACGAACAATGAGCAGACAAATACCTGCAAGATGACTCTCCTGTAAGTATCCTACATTTCTCCAGCACCACACTATGCTCAAGTCAGTCACAATTGGAGACTAAAGTCAGGCTTCTCTTTCCTGACATTAGGTATGCAAAATCCACTCCCTTTTCCTCTGAGGCTGCTGGAAGGTTCCAGGAATCAGCGGTTCCTCTGACACTGATCTTGCTAGAAAACGTCCTGGACAAACATAAGGTGATACCTGCAGACAGACAAACTACTTCCAGCAAAACATCAAGTGGAAACATTTACATGTTAGAAGAAGGAATGTTTCGGAGGCTAGGAGGAGCAAACTTCTTTGGCGCACAAATTGGCATTAAATAGCTTGTCAGTTGAAATACTACAAATGTGCTTATTTAAAACTTATACTAAAATCCATGAGAAAGTAGCATTTAAAAAAATAATCATCAAGAACAGTTGAAGCATTTGCCTACTACAGAAAAGGCAGGCAAAAAAAAAGATGGCTGAAATCTGTAAGCAAAAAAAAACTAGCAAAAAACTATACAAAACTGCAGCCCCCTTTTTATAGTTCCCATCAGCATAAGGCCTATGGTTCTTTAAGACAAAGGGTCATCTTTCTTTGATTGCTTTACCCTCAAAGTACTCTGGCTGCTCAATTTTATCTAAGGCTATCAGACTTTCTGAATTCATTCTTCTTTCTCCATTGTGGGGGAAGTTTAAACCCCTTAAAATCTTTCTAAAGCCTTTTATATGAGAAAGGCAGTCTCATAAGCCTGCTTGAACTAAAGCCCAGCTGAGATTTTTAAATTCAATAAAGAATTATTTTCAAATTGCACTAAAGAGAAAAGGAAGCAAGGCTTTCAGAGAAAGTAAGTTCAGAAGTTCATACTTCAAGAAAACCCGAAGTAGTATATTCCTGCGTAGGTAAAATCAGTCTCTAGGAGACTGACTTTGAAAACTCTGGGAGACTGATTTAAAAAAAAAAAAAAAAAAAAGACTCATCCCTAAACAAAAAGGGGAGACACATACATATATGTAGTATAATTGTTTTAAAAAGGTTCAGAGTGAAGTGTTCCTAGTACCTTTATCAAAAAGCAAAAATAACAATGAAGGAGTAATTACACAGTCATTCCTATGGGGAAGGAAAAAGCGGAGGGAGCAGAGTGAATGCTCACTAAACCACTGACAATCAGCAGGTATCCATCCATTTGGCTAAAGCATCACAGTGCACCAGAAGCACAGCTAGTATACTTAGCGTTCTAGCATCTCTTTTTGCCTTTTACTTCCAATCATTTTCCTCAAAACTGGTGTGGAAGAGAGGATTTTTTTTTCATTCTGTAGTGGTCCCTGCAGACTTTAAATCGTCTGACTAGTACCAGCTATCTCCACAAAAGAGAACATAAACACTGAAGACTCCGAAAACGCAGTACTTTGGAAATATGCCCCTCTCAGTACACTGTTAGCCTCGTTCAGACTCTCTTCTGCAGGGAGAGTCGCACATACAAGAATTTAGGCCTGCAGGGACCATGCTCAGACCAAAGGGCTTTCTGCTAGCATGAAGTGCTGTGTATACTTGGAATACATTGGGAACAATATCCACAGCAGGTGGCAGAAAAATACCTCCTCGGAAGTGGCAGAAGACGCTAATTACTTTCAGTTTAAAGCTGAAAATACACAAATTTGCATGGTGTTACACGTCACTAGTCAACTCCTCCATGTCATTAGTCTTTCCACTGACTTCAAAGCAAAACAAATTTCTTTCACAGAGAAGCAGACTTTCATTAGTGCCATAGTGACAAGCTCTAATCCCTCCTTCCCCCTCCCATTCTGCCATCCCAATTCCCCACTGAACAGGAAACCAAATCTCAAATCAGCTTTTCATTTTTCTTGTGCAGGTGCTCAAGAAAGGACTCAAAAAATAGCTGTTTAGGAAACAGCGGGAGAGAGGAGCCTTTGAAAACATGGAAAAACCCAACTGTGAGCGTCTCTCTTGATGGATCAAGAGCTGTATTTACAATAAGGAAATTAAAATAATCCTGCAAAATAAAATGCTCATTTTCAGTACCTCACCTCTTGGTCACTTGTGGAAGAAATAACTCTGTGTATGCTACAGTATAATTAGCAACTCCATTACACTTACTACACAACTTCTGCATGTAGCTTAGAGAATCAATTTAAAGATAAAATCTTCCCCATGGTGTTCAAAACCTGGAGGCCCAAGAAACAAGTTTTGAGCAAAACAGTAATTTTGTATCTTCATGTTCATATATGAGGCCACTTCAATGATTTTACTAAGCTTGACAGACAGCAAGATTGGTTCCTTACTCAGATTTCCCTTTTTTCTCCTCACTTGGCCCATTAGGAAATCCATTTTTCTTCGCAGCTGATAGGGGGGAAGAAGGAAGAGAAACATAGAAACAACAGTCTCGTACTTGTTCAGAAGCATTCAGGAGAATGAGGGCTGGGGTACAGGAAAATAGTTAGCCTGTTAAGGCTGTCCAAAACAGCAACAACAAAAATATTCCTCAGCCGCACACATAAAAACTGTGTTCAACAATCAAAACAACCTCCTGGTAGTTTTCACCTGAGCTGGCAATTACCAAAAGCCAGTATTTAACTTTTTTTTTTTATTATTTTACCATTTAGAGGTAGGTTAGTTCAGTTCCAGTGCCACCACCTCTGCTTCTACAAAATGCTGAAGATCATTTTATATGGAAAGTTTACTGGATTGAAATTACACCCTATGTCATTTCATACGCACAAGAAGTAGGGACTAGAGGCAAAATGGAAAGAAGTTTGTATTTGCAGAAGACCGACAACATAACCTGGCTTGTACACACACTTCAGGTTTGACAGAAGTTTCTCCTGGAACTGTATTTGGATGTATTTCAGACTTGAAATTACAGCTTCAGCAATTTACTTCTTATAGCTATAACACATGGTCACAATGTAATTAAATATTAATGAACAGAAATTGCTATTGCAGCACTAGAAGTCCCCCCCTTAGTTCTTACCGGAAGGCCTTTTAGACAGATTTCTATAGAGTTGAGCCAATCAATACCTCAGATGGGCAAATAAATTTGCTACAGCAAGAACCATTGCTAAGCAAATGCTAGGCAGAAAGTAGTTTGACAGGAAAAGTGTTTGTAGATTAGATCATGAACAAGGGGACATATGGAGATCTGAAGGAATGGGCATTTGGGCTTGAGACAGGCCTACCTGGACCATATATTTAGTTGTGCTTTTGCTTGGACCTAAGATAAAACATTACATGTCAAGTCTGGAAAAATTCACTTAGCTTTTAATAACATCTCTGGTTTTCCTCATTCATTTCTCAAAATACAGGCACCTATACATGTATTTTACCAAATCTGATGCCTGAGTTTTACTCACAGACAGATCAGTTAAAGGTTTACCATCTATTAATTTGCTGACAGTTGCATCAACATGGTAACTGCACACAGACAGGAGTATGCCAGCCTTATTTATTTCACTTTTCCAAATACAATAAGTTATCTTGGCACAACTGCGGCCACAGTGAGGAATAAATGAGGGAGGATTACAATTAAAGGCTCACTGCTTTGAGTACAGTACTACTTTTAAGAATAGGTAAAGATTTAAGAGACTTCCAAGATGTATCAACTAACTGTATGAACTATTTGAGGGAATATTTCTATCATTTACCAACATTTCTAAGTATTAGACCTAGAAAGTATTATGAATACTCTTATTTAACTCCTGAAAGACTTGTGGTTTTAGTAACAGCACAGGTATCAATACGTGAATGATATTGCTTTAATACGCATCACCATGTAACCTGCTATTAAAAGTTTAGTTCTCTTTTGCCCACAGCTGCCCCCCTCCCCAGCTTAAAAACAAGGGGAAGAGAAAAGAAAACCTATAATGGCACTTGTCTCACTGAGGTAAGTACAATAAAGTCACATTCTCCTTTATATATGAAGATTTTAGAGAGGGCTAGAAGTGCTCCAATCCAGCTCTGACAGATATGGTTAACAAGGACTGAACTGAACACTGAAGGAATATTTCGTTTGTTTCACACTAGGCCATCAGATAATTTTGCCTACTTGCAGTCCTGTTTTTAAAGGTTGTGAGGTGGGGTATTTTTAGCAAGTTCACCTCTGTGCTGTCTTACTCCTGTTTTTCTAGTCCGACAGAAATCACAAAATCGTTCATAAGTGCTATGCAGCAGGAATCTGTACTAGACATCCAAATTCCTGCAGCCGGCTCGAGTATCTAACTCCTCTCAATAGCTGACAGCATTTACGTAGAAGGAGCCACATGGGAGCACCTTCCCCATCCCCATTTACTTTGAGTAGTGCTTTACAAGAACACAGTTCAGGAAAATAGTTCATCCTCTGCAAGCAGCCATTCCACAGTGGAAAATGCAGCAGCACAAACTGAACAGCAGCAGATGAGGAAATAATATCCAGAGAATATCCATTTTCATGGTTTATCTTCTCCTACTTCTTTTCTGCTTGGATAAGGGCAAAGACATCTCTCACTTTTAGAGCTACCCAACTTAGTGGAGCTTGGTGCAAATTTAACCATAGATTTCATATTAATTCATATCACACCATATTCATAATTTATATGTAATGGTAATAAGGATATGAATTATAATATACCAATTAATATATGTTATGTAATAAAATAATTATTACCATAACCATAGATTTCATATTAATTCAAATCTGAATATTTATACCTGGGATTTGTAATTAAAAAATACTATTCTGAGAACCCAGATATCTGGGATATGTTTAGGTACTTAATTCCTGTTGAATTCAGTGGTGTGGGCTTTAAGCATTTTCATATTTCATTGACTCCTGACAACAATCATCAACCAATGAATCTCTACAGACTTCAGGGAGGGCAGATATAAAGGAAGCAAATATTCAGCTGGCCTTTCTGTAGGAGATACAGCTTCCATAAGCATCAGGCATGGAGAAAGATGTGTTAATCTGGACAATGAACACACTATATCTAAAATATCACAAAATTATCTGCCCAAAATTCATAAGCAAAGCAGTGATTTTTTTCTTCTAAAGCATCCCACATTTCACTGCTGTTCTGTTGTCCTGGGTTATCTGCCAGGGACCTGACACACAGGAATCCTCTCCTTTTCACACCTCAGTGACCTACCGACAAGCTACTTTTGCAACAATTATAAAGGCATTTATGTTCATACACACTTCTTTCCTACCAAGCAGAGCACAACCGATGGTGCACGATCCAGGGGGTGGAACTTATGGCTGACACAGGAGTGTCAGCTTGCTCCACCAAGGCATGCCAAGCATTTCCAAAATCAGTTGTAAGCACAAAAGTAACAAGCGTACACACTTTCAGCTAGAGAAAAGCTCAATTATATTTGCTATGCAGTTAGATTAAGTCTGCAAAAAGTTTTCACAGGGTGATATTTCAAAACAAACATGTCAACAGCGAGACTTCATTCCCTTCGCACACCGAGCAACTTCAAGACCCTGAGAGGTGAACATATGAGAAGTCTAATTTGTAGCCGTGCAGATAAGCAGTTCTTCACACCAGGAGTGGAGTGGCATTTTACAACTTTCAGGTCAGTCAGTGAATCAAGACCCCTTTCACCTAAATTCACCATAGGATTCAGAACCCAAACACATTTGTTGTTCGCTAGCAGCTGAGCATCGGCCATCATAACAGCACTGGTATCTGGGCTTTCCATACCATCTGTGGGTCCAGTATCAAGAGCACAGTACAGCACAGGTAGCCCACTGAAGGCAGAGGCTGTCGTATACCAGAGAGGCAATGCTGGAGACTGAAGACTGTACCTTGACCCCAGCCCCTACTCAGGACGTACCTAGAAAAAAGGTAACGTTTACTTGTTCCAGTGGTAATATGGAGGGGGAGGGGCAGGAAACTATGGAGAATTTAAGTGCCCAAATTCATCTGGGGGGGGAAGGGGACACACACAACAAAAAGTGTTTACCCAGTATAGCCTTGTGCAGTGAACTAGCAGGGGAAGGCAACCAAGGGCAAGTTCTTTGCCTCTGAAGAGATAACAAAGGGGATTTTCAACCCTGTCTAGTTGCTTTTGCTACCTAGCCATGAGCAGCACTCCTTACACCAGCCTGAGCCGGTAAAACCTGTGCTGCAATTATTATTACTCATCTGAGTGCCCTAAGCATGGAAGTAAATTATAATTTTTACTCTCTTGTGCACAAAATTAATATTAGTAGATTCCACAACCTGTTTTCCTATAGATATACCATTTCCTGGTAAATTAGTGCTCTTTCCTGTTAGTTGTAAGCTTCAAATGCTTTCTGGCAGAGTAAAATTGATCTAGATCTTTCCATATTCTAGGTCAGTGATCTAACTGCTGGTTTCCATTTCAGGGTCAGGCCATCTCTGGTCCTGATCCACTGAAGCACTTTACATTCAGTGACTTCACCCATGTGCTAATTTTACTTTGCATCTGATGCTCCCCTCAAGCCTGGAAACTCTTAAGAAAATACTGCTAATTTTATTTGTGTTGTACAACTAACCACTCTGATTCAATACCACAACTCCTCTAGCAGAGGACAGCAGAGTGAGAGAGCAGCTTTACCCTGCAGACAGGCAAATTAAACTGCTATCTCCATTGCACAGACTAAGCAGCCGAGGGGGAGATTAGGCAAATTGCCAGACGTCTCAAGAGAAAACATTTGCGATAGCATGAGGAGCTGAGATGCCTTGAACCCCGTTTGGAGCCACAGACCGTCGCTTTTCTTTAGCTTTATAGGAGACAGGGAAAGTTTTACTGCTACGAACCTGGCAGGGAGGTTGTTGCTCAGGTTTTATCAGCTTTGTGAGTAGTTTTGTTCACCTGCCTAGTGCCATTTCCCACTGCTGCTTCTTGCAAGGGTCTCATGCTGCAGCAGGGGAGAGAAGATTGCTGTCTGCAAAGCCAGGAAACATGAAACCTTAAGGAATCACCAGAAGAGCTGACAGGCAGGCAGAGCATCCTAAACCACTTCAACTCATCCCTTAATCAATTGAATTGCTTTCTAGCTGATTGGGCCTCTCAGGCTTTCAAATCGCACCGTACTGACCAAGTATTAAAAAACTACCATTTGGTCTGTATTTGTAACTGTAGGATTCAAGGTCAATTCCAAGTATGAAATCTTCACACAAATCCTCAAGATGATGACAAAAAAGGCTAGGAAGAAAATTAACCTCAGATTAAAGCTAGTAATAGTCTTGACTTCTGACGCTCTCCACAAAGTGAAAGAGGGTTATTATTCCCTCCCTTTCCCTTAAAAGGGGAAATCCCAGGCAAGAGCGAACTAATAGATTTTTCTGAGGTGATACTGCCACCTATTGTCACTGCTATGGTTTGCTCTTTTTAATTCAGCCGCATTTTACAGCCTGTCAAATGTCTGGTCATACCCAAAACCTTCCCCTTCTCCCTCAATCTAAAACACTTGGAATTAACCCTATCTCTCATCTTCTGCTGAAGATACATCCCCCAGAGACAATTCAGAATTTTCTTACTGACTTTTATGGCTACAATGGACAAAACAGATTTAACCGAGAGCAAGCTCATCTCCCAGTCCATGTTCTGCCACTTAGACTCTGTTTTGATTTCTTTATTCTTGTCATTACCAATTTCTAGATTTTACAGTGGACAAATAACAGCTTCCTCTTACAATCAAACTCCAACGTTTTTGCTAATTTCCTTGTACGTATTCACGCACACGTTTTATGCTCAGATCATAAGTACTAGGATATGCCGAGAAAATACTTAAGGGCATCACTGTTGCTCCCATAGACTGACTTCATTAGCAAAGTTGACAAAAAGGCTCACACAGCCAACACCTAGCTCCCCAGACAGACTTTAGCTCTGCCGCTACTGAAGCCTTCTCCTGAAAAAGCCCAAAGAAACTAACTTCCAAAATCACCTAGCAGGCAGGAGATATGAGATCAAGAATAATTTCTCAGTCTTTCACCTGAAGGTGCAATCTCCAGGTTGTCTGATGACCCTCAAAATGGCTATTTCATTGGCATGCTGGGCTACTGCAAAGGGAGTCTGCCAGCACCATCTGCCTCTGTGCTTCCAAGCACAGCAGATCATGCTCTGAGTATATTAATGCCTTTGCACTTTGGTGACTCTCTTTTGCTATCCTGGGAAAAAAAAATAATCAGTGTTGAAGACTAATGGTGTTGAAATCAAGTACATGTGCATGTGTTCCTATATCTGTAATCATGACGAAAACACAAGGTAAGACTTTTGAGCATTTTACTCTGAGATATAATGGGAAATAATAACTATGTCACTAAAGGCTACTAGTATGACCCCAAGTGAATCAGTGACATAACTGCCAAAGGCATATTTCTGCTATGCAAGTATTTGTGCGTTAAATTTATACACAAGTAGTTCCAAGTTCAAGTGAATATATTAATATTCTTATGTGAAAGCACTGAATAGGTGAAAAACAGTGAAGGATCAGGTGCTAACAATAATTTCTGGTACTGTTTCTTGCTTTCTTCAGTTACTTTTGGTGCCTGGGTTATTGTACAAAGAATGGTGCTTAGAGATGGTCAAAAAAACTCACTAAAAAAGTTTACATACAAATGCAAATCTTTCCATATTAAAAATCAGTTTAACATGATTGCTGCCACAACTAGAAGAACCAAGTAGTAAAAGCCATCACTAAGCTAGAATTTTCCTTTTCAAAGGTAAAATCTTCCTTGTTCTGGCACTAGAACCTTTCAGAATCATCTTTACCTTTGCAACACTTTACATGTAGAAAAATCCCTCTAATACAAGAATGAATCATTTCAGCCTTTGATATCAAAGAAGCTGAACTAAAAGAATGTGCACATTTTCAAGTAAAAAAGAGGAAAACTTCCCTGTCGATATTCTTTTTGAAGTTGCAGATACTTTAGAGGTTCTCTGGAGATGAAGTTGCCAAGTTTAACACCAGAAATTGTGTGAGAACAACCCAAGCAGGCAGAATGCTTTTACTTTTTAAGTGGTTCTATAGTACATGACGGCTTCCAAGTACCTCTGAGGGAGGAAAGCAGCAACGAGCAAGACTGTAACCCCTTCCCTGGGGCAGCCCAGTGGGTCTCTAGTGTTCTTCAACCTGCTGTGGTCAGAGTTCCACAGACGCTTGAGGCCTAGGTGCTTTGGCCTTCTATTACATTTCTAGAATTAAGATGGTTCTTAAAACTGTTATTTGCCTGAGCCATTCTTGGTTGCTTGCAGGCAAGGTCATGACTGCTCCTCTGGCTGGATCTAGCCCCATATTTTCCTTGAAGGTGCTGAAGGCATCCACCCTCACACCCTGTTTGCTCACGCACACCTCCCGAAAATTTGAACATGAGACTTGGCTACCAGATGCACTCCTCAGAGACCCTTAGGGGGCCACAAGGGTCTTAGGTGTTATCCTTTCCCTCCAATTAAAAAAAGAGAGCCTGCTTGGTTTTTTCACTTTACTTCTTTCAGAGGTATACTAACAATTTCATTCCACAGCAAATTTGCTGGAAGCAGTTATTACAACAGCAGGGTTGTAACAGAAGGGTGCAATCATTTCTTGGAAGTTGTTTTTCTAATGTGTTTTAAGTAACAAAAAGTTCAACACCAAAGGAAGTTCTTGGCAAGAGGGGATCATTCAAGCCTGAAAACTCATCTGAAAAATAAATACTTCAAGTCAAGTCAGTCCTATACATTCACCATAAGCTGTTACATCCTCCAAGTTCACAAAATAACAAATGAACAAACAAATCAGGTGGGAGAGGGGGCAGTAAAAATGGAAGTATTATAACAAACACCCAACACCAAAGCCTGGTAGGGAGCTGTTTCTGCACAACTGGATGTAATGATATTGTGATATGGGATCTGGAGAATACTTTCTTCAGGTTTTGCAAGCCTGTTAGTGACTTTAGCTGTACTCTAAATAAGTAACCACCAGATCAGCAAGATTTGTACACTGAGCAACCCTGTGCTGTATATATTCGTTTTCAGGGGAAAATCATCTGGCTCCATGTCTTTACTTTTTCTGGATAACTCTTTAAAATGGGAAAAGATATTGTAATTTAGAAAACTTTTGTGGCAGATCTCAGGCTGAATCTTGGTGATTTTAAGCAACCTTTATCACGTGGAAAAAAGGATTGGTTACGAGTAGAATGCACCATATGGTTTAACTGTAAAGTCTATAAACACAAGCCCCTTGGGGAGATTTTTTTTCTTTATTATAATCACTTCTGTTTATTTCTTCTCCCTATGATTCCCAAATTCTTGCCCTTCAACATGGCTGAGCTATCAGGAGTAGCAATCAAATGCACAGCCCTTGCAAATAAACAAGAGCCTGGAGGATGGAGGGGCACAGGGCTGTGAAGACATCAGGAAGCTGACTGGACCCAGGATAACCTTGTCCTCCATGCCAAGGCCCATGCCCATCACTGAACACCACTTGGAGGAAGCACCGTTGAGGACATGGTCAGTTCTTTGTAGCTAGCAATGCCAAGAGGAGACCTATTTTCTTTGTATTTTTTCTCTTAACCTCTCTTGAGTGATTTAACTGCTGCTTTTTATATCAGCTGTTTGGGATTTACTACAAATCCCTTCCACACCTCACAATCTACTTTTCCTAATTATTCCTTCCATTTGCCTTTGTTTTTCTAGCTTTTCCTATCACAGGACAAAAATCCCTTGCTGCCCTTCTATTTAGTGTGAGTCCAACAAGACATATAAGTATATACTTCTATAACCAAGTAAATCCATTAACTTCTAACAGACTAATATTAAGCACAGTCTCCTGTCATTTACTGGGCAGGGGCTAGTTTTTGTGGAGCACTCACCCCCAGGATCTCATTTCATAATCTTCTTTCCATCCCACCAGGATGACAGGGAGCTGATAGTAGTACGTGCACATACTCTGTGCTACAGATAACTAAGAGGACTGATATTTGCTGCCCACCATTGCCTTTATCTCATACTAAGGAGTTTTTATCTCAGAACTCAGGTAGCCCTATGAAAAACTGAGTGAAAATAAATTGCATCTGATGAATCATATTGTCACCACCACTTCCAAATGCAGGCTGTGGCAAATAATGCTATTTTAGTGTTTATAAATGCCCTCTTGTGGAGATTCTAATACTATTTTTTTTCATTGTAGGACTTAGCCCAAAATCAACTGTTCTCAGAGGGATGCTTTTTTTTTTTCTTAGACACCCAGTCAACAAACTTCCTGACAGCAGCAATGCCTGGCTCTGTCTCACATGCTTGGGAACACTTTGTGCTTCCTGTAGTGTAAAAGGGAAGAGATGGTGACACTGCTGCTGATGGGTTGTTGGTTTGGGAAGGCCAAGTGGCATAAAGGCCACTTATTCCCCATGTGTGGTGCATGGACCTAAGCAGCTTAAGCTAGCCAATCCTGCCTGATCAGTCCTAGAACTGTGCAACTTCTGAGAAAGAAACAGAAAAGCCTGATGGGTTGCTAGCCTACCTCAGACTCACTGCCATACCATGGAGTAAACTGGAATTAAAGTCAAGTGTAGAAATCACACCATAGTCAGACATGACTGCAACGCTCTTAACACAAATTTAGGTTTTGCTCTGAAAGGTCCCATAGGGATAAAAGGGTTTTCTTGTGTTTCAGGGCCCATTATGTCATACAATCCCCTCCATTAATATCTCTCAAAAGCTTAGGGATGTATTTCACAAATTCCAATTCAGACAGGATACCTTGAGGCTGCCAGCTGTACCCAGATCCTACTGAAATGACAATGCAGGCTCACCTGAAGTGGCACTGGCAGCCCAGCACATACTGCTACACAATACTACTTTACAATTCAAAATTGTTGATAAGGGGTCAGAAATGCAAGTTGCTGCACTGCTTTGTGTTAGCTGAAGGCTCACTCTTATGATTTCAAAGCATTGTCCAGAAAAAGTGACAGAAAATTTTTCCTAATCTTTTCTGAGAAATTACATCATCCCTCCAGATCCTTCAATGAGAACCTAAGTCTTCAATCTGTCCTTTAACTAACTGAACTTATAAAATATGTTTCTATTCTTGATAACCATCTTAACTGTGACTGGCTTTTTTCGAGTAAAGTGGCTGTGCCTAATAAAGTTAAGAAACAGATGGCATTTTTAGAAACCATTCATATGTCAGAACATAGTTATAATTCAGTTTTAATTCTCCATTATCGTTTTACTTTTTCAAATTGAGCAAAAAAAGTTAATTCCTAACCAAATGAACACCCATGTCTCCAGTGTCCTCTTGACTTATTCACAACACCTAGCTCCCAAGATGATATTCATCACTGTGTTTATTCAGAATCGCACAATCACAAAATGGTAGTGGTTGGAAGGGACCTCTGTGGGTCACCTAGTCCAACCCTCCTGCCGAAGCAGGGTCACCTACAGCAGGCTGCCTTGTCCAGGCAGGTCTTGAATACCTCCAGAGAAGGAGACTCCACTACCTCCCTGGGCAGCCTGTTCCAGTGCTCCGTTACCCTCAGAGGGAAGAAGTTCTTCCTCATGTTCAGACGGAACCTCCCATGCTTCAGTTTGTGCCCATTACCCCTTGTCCTGTCACTGGGCACCACTGAAAAGAGTTTGGCCCCATCCTCCTGACACCCACCCTTCAGATATTTGTAAGCATTTATAAGGTCCCCTCTCAGCCTTCTCCTTCAGGCTGAACAAGCCCAGCTCTCTCAGCCTCTCCTCGTAGGGGAGATGTTCCAGTCCCCTCATCATCCTTGTAGCCCTCCGCTGGACTGTCTCCAGTAGCTCTTCATCTTTCTTGAACTGGGGAGCCCAGAACTGGACACAGTACTCCAGATGAGGCCTCACTAGGGCAGAGTAGAGGGGAAGGAGAACCTCTCTCGACCTGCTGGCCACACTCTTCTTAATGCACCCCAGGATCCCATTGGCCTTCTTGGCAACCAGGGCACACTGCTGGCTTATGGTCCACCTGTCATCCACCAGGACACCCAGGTCCCTCTCCACAGAGCTGCTTTCCAGCAGGTCAGCCCTGAGCCTGTATTGGTGCATGGGGTTGTTCCTCCCCAGGTGCAGGACCCTGCACTTGCCTTTGTTGAACTTCATCAGGTTCCTCTGCGCCCAACTCTCCAGCCTGTCCAGGTCTCACGGGATGGCAGCACAGCCTTCCAGTGTAACCACCACTCCTCCCAGTTTTGTGTCATCAGCAAACTTGCTGAGGGTACACTCTGTCCCTTTGTCCAGGTCATTGATGAAGAAGTTGAACATGATTCAGCCAACTCCTGACCCTTGAGGATCCCCACTAGCTTACAGGCCTCCAACTAGACTCATCACCACTGATGACAACCCTCTGAGCTCTGCCATTCAGCCAGTTCTCAAGCCACCTCACTGACCGCTCATCCAGCTCACACTTCCTGAGCTTCCCTAGGAGGATGTTATGGGAGACAGTGTGAAAAGCTTTGCTGAAGTCAAGGTAGGCAACATCCACTGCTTTCCTCTCATCTACCCAGATGGTCCTGCCATCACAGAAAGCTATCAGATTGATAAAGCATGACTTCCCCTTGATGAATCCATGTTGACTACTCTCGACTATCCTCTTCCACTCCACTTGCTTAATGACGACATCCAGAATGAGCTGCTCCATCATCTTTCCAGGGATGGAGGTGAGGTTGACCGGCCTGTAGTTCCCTGGGTCCTCCTTCTTGCCCTTTTTGAAAATTGGAGTGACGCTGGCTTTCCTCCAGTCCTCAGGCACTTCTGTTCTCCAGGACCTTTCAAAGATGATGGAGAGTGGCTCAGCAATGACATCTGCCAGCTCCCTCAGCACTCGTGTGCATTCCATCAGGGCTTATGGATTTGTGAGTTTCCAGATTGTTAAGATGATCTCTCACCTGATCGTCTTCAACTAAAGGAAGCTCATCCTCTTGCCTCCAGGGACAGGGATTCCTGAGGGCCAGCCTCAGCAATAAAGAGTGAAGTAAAGAAGGCATTCAGTAACTCCACCTGCTCTTTATCCTTCATCACCAAGGGCACCTACCTCATTCAGCAGCCAGCCCACATTTTCCCTAGTCTTCTGTTTGCTACTGAAAACATTTGCTACTACCATTTTCTCAGCTTAGTGTTTTGGGTTTTTTTTTAATCCAGAAGCCAGCAGGCCTTTTTATTTTTTTTTTTTAGAAAATCCTGCAAAGGGTATTTGAGAAAAAGTAAAAACTTCTACAAAGTGTCTCTCAGGCTAGTGGATTACAACAAATTTTTACAAATAAACATCCCTGAACCTCAAAGCTGCAATTGGTCTCTGAAATGAAGGACTTCTGAGTGCTTTTGTATCATACTCTGCTTTCAGATATTTTTTCCTTTGAGTACAGGAGCAAAGGAGATTTGCTTAAAAAAAATGAAGTTTTGATTCTGTTCAGTCTTAAACTACATGCCACTTTCTCTGTCCTTGAACCTTGACAATCAGATGACCTCTGATCTTTAAACAATACCATCTCCAACTCAGATTGGTAGTAAACAAAACAAAATTGCTTAGAGGAACTCCCAAGGCCACCAGGATTTTTCAGGGTTAGCATGGTACAGTCTTCCTGCAACTTTCTTTCATAAATCTTTGGCAATAGGCTGTCAGCATGTGGGAGCCAGGGCTGCAGAACAATGTACATATACGACATTAGTGCTCTTTCTTGCTTTTCCAAGGCACATCCCAACTTTGCATCCAGAGCCAGACATGCAATGGTTACAAGGCACCACTCTAAAGATGCCTGAGCTGCTACTGCCATCTGCCTTTTTCTTTTCCATTGCAGGTTTCTCATTCTTCTGAGTTCTTGAAAGATCATCTTCCATCTCCTCAGATTTTAAGTGCATGGAAATATGGCATGGTAGTTTGTCCACACAGAGAGACAAACAACTATGAAATCTATTAAAAAGCTGAGACTCTGTCTAACTACTTAGGAATTGAGGAGTTTCCACCTATTTCAGTGATGAATACCCATGATACATTTGCAAATACACTTTTTTAATCAATTGTAATCAAAGTGTACATTTCCAGGTCTGAAGGGGTCTTAAAGGAATCTTTAAAATAAATTTAATTGCAATATATATTTGACATTCGTGATGCCTTTTCGTGTATGTTTCTGGATATATCTCACCTAAAAATGCACAAAATGTTTTCTTACCTCTTACTGAGGTAGTAGCTTTATCAATTCATTTACTCGTTTTGATTATTCATTAATTTCTCAGTGACATTTTAAAGGCAAATGGGAGTCACCCTGATTTTTTTTAAAGCTTCTCTGATTTCAGTCCTGTGGATTTGTCCGTTATGCTATTTAGATAATAAAAGTACACTCACTTCAGTTATCGCTACGCTTTTATTGTACCTCATTTTCAGCTGCAACCTCGGTGCTGCAGGTGGCACCCTATGCCCAGTAAAGAAACCAGCTACCTTCAGCACAGGAAGGCCTCGCTGGTCCCCCGGCCCCCTCTCCCCCCCACCACAGTAGCTGCATAAAGCCCGTATTTAGCTCATTAAGTAGCAAATAATGTTTATCTAAAAAAGAATTATTTATAGCCACCTTCTTGCACGCAGCGCTACTCCGCGCACTCTGCTGATCTGAACTAACGTGTGAAATACTGCCCTTGGTATTGTACACCTGTTTTCACTAGATTAAGACAGCTGTATCTTCCATACTCGAAGCTTTGGGAGCACCTAAACCTTCATATAAACATCCAGATTTTTAAGTATTTCTCCACAAGTTTGGAGGGCAGAGGCACTAGCAGTTTAAATAAGGAGGCTACTTGGCAGGTCTCATGATTAGGCAGCCTACTGCATCATCCAGTTATTACCTGGGGATGTAGCAGCTTCCCAGTACCCCCTTACATTATATTGTTCATTTTGTGTCTACTTTAGCTATAATATTGTAATCACTTCAGTGGAGGCACTCTAATACACATGTTGAAAAAGTCTTACACCGTGTGGCCCCATTCCCCGCTGATATCTAGGCATTATTATGAAACTAAGCATAACACACTTATCAATAACAACATGGTCAGGAAAGCAGATGGTTCCATGTTTGCTTTTTCACTATGCTACAAAGAATAGCTGATTCATAATGAGCAGAGTCCATGTGAGGCTCTAATTTACCATTCTATAGGTAAAATGAAATCTGAGGAAATCAAAATCCAGATAACAGTCTGAAGCTGCATTCTGATAACCTGTTATTCCGAGTACAGCAGGATCTAGAAAAGTCACTTAGAAAATAAGCAGTAAGTGCATTTATATGGATATAGATACACATTCATAGTTGCCTGCAGGAAGCACAGCTATCAGACAACACAAACTCAGACGCTGACTTGAGACCCTTGGATGGGAATGAAGAAGTTTATCAACTACACCCAAAGGTATGAAGTCCCTTTTCTCTTTCTGAAAGAGGCAAATTGCAATGAAAAGCAACTATACTGTTAACAATACATAGCAGCAAATACGTTCGAGGCAAAGAATGTGAAGGCTTTTTCAACTACTACTTTGATATGATGAAAAGGTTATCAAACGGGTAACTTGATCTGGACACCTTAAGAGGCATGACAACGAGAAACTTGCCTTCCCTATTTTAAATGAAGCATTTGACTTTTTGCAGACCAATCTCAAATTAAGTTCTAGGAACAAAGCAGCAAGTTGGCCTATATTGCTGTCAAAGATGTAACAGCTAAGCATATCCATGCTTTTGTATTCTGTGAGTGAATTTGAGAACATCGCTTTTATTCCAGCCTTATAATATGAACTATGTGGACAGCACAACATTAAGACAAAGTCACTAACATGCCTAAATTTCACATCCTAGTGAGAAACCAGTACTAGGAAAATGAGAGGGACCTGATCGTCCTGAATTTACAGAAACATAGCAATTGGCTTAAAGGTGATGGTGGGGGAGGAATCACCCAGATTACAGATACAGTTTAAGCATGACAGCTCTAAAGAATAGCATCGGATAACACTTTTCAGCTGAGTTTCAGAAAAAATGACGAGCCATTAGTATCATTTTTCTTTCCTTCATAACCATCATTTTACCCAGAATCTTGCCAATGCCCCAGTTGTCTTAATAGACACTAATTGCCCCTTCATTAGGGGCTGGAGAGGCCCAAGCCTAACCCAGATTTTAGAAGGAGCTCATAGGTCTCCTCCAAGTGTAAACCCACCTGTCCTCATTGCTCCAACCCCAAACCACATTCCTCCTTGGAGATATTCAAAAGCCATCTGAACATGGGAGTAGGCAACTAGCTCTAGATTGCTCTGCTTGAACAAGGCGGGTTGACAAGATGACCTCCAGAGGTCCCTTCCAACCTCAACTGTTCTGTAATTCTGTGAAACACTCTGGCAGGAAGACCAGTTTCTACCTCATTTCTGTTTCATTCACAAAGTGAATGAAATCCTGTAACAGGACCTCTAGCATCACACCAACTTTCTCCAAGGGGGCTAGGTTACATCCACCCAACAGGCAGAGTTTTGCTTACAGTAGTAACATCTGTGTACCCATACCACAGGCTCCATCTTTTGCTAATTTCAGATTCTATCACTACAGTAATACATCCCCTTTCCCCATTCCTACAGCCTCCTCACCCAGTTTCCCAAATTCATGGTCTCCTCACAAATCAAGCCAGAAGTATCCGTGAGAGACAAGCAAGCACACACTCTCAGTCAGTTGCTACCAAAGGCAGCCAGGTTTAGCTTTATAGAAAACACAGTCTGATTATTCAACCATCTTCTAAACCAGACCATTGTTATTTGGGGCCTTTTCCCACTGTTGACCACATCAACCCAGTAACTAACTGCCCTGAAGCACCCACACTCCATACAAATTCATCTAGTTATTCCATATTTCCATACAGAAGCCTTATCACCCAGAACTTTTCTATCATCAACTCATGCACCCCAAAAGCTTGGGCAGAAGCACCCAAAGCATTAAACACAATTAAATACAACTAATTTAAATTATTTCAGGAGAAGCTCTGTTACCTCAGCAGATGATAGGGCTATAGAGTTAATCCTTAATCCCAAAGGAACATCCTATACACTTCCTCAAAGCATCTGACAGCAAGAAGTCTTTTCTCAACCCCACCCTTTTGTAAGAAGGGGGACACACCTAGATGGGAAGGGAACCTACTGTCAGGGCCCTGAGGGCACTAATAGGCTTTGATGGTCCTGACCACGCCCACCTGCCCCCCCCCAGGCCTGCCAGGGGCTCGATTTCAACAAGGGAGGGCTCGCTATCTTTTTCTGAGCTGTGAGTATGCCTGTTCCTAGCGCTGTTTTCTGGTCTTTCCAAATTGCTGCTGGTTTTCCTGACTTTTTTGTCACACCTGACTTTTTATTTCACCTTCCAGTGCTCAGTGGGGTGGTGGTGAAGCCTGTGGCTGCCCTGTCCTCTTCTCCTCCTACTTAAGGGCTGTGCCTCATTGGTGAGTCACTCATCTGTCTTGGTCATCCTCAGCTCCCAGCTTGTTCTTCATGGAGTAGCCTTGCTCTTACCACTACCTGATGAATGCCATTGGTTTTTATATATGCTGTCATCCCTTTCTTTACACAACTGATTTAGGTGTGGGGTTGTGACTAGAGGGGTTTTCTGAGGAAGTTTCTCCCATGTATAGGAGAGAGACTGTAGTGAGTTTTGAAAGCTGGTACCACAGGTGGGATCTCCATGTGTGACATAGTCTATTGTAGGTCAGCCTGGATGTGAGATCCCCTCCTGAACCCATCAGCTCATGCACTCTGGGCATGAGGCTTTCATGGTTGCGTCCCACTCTACAAACACTGGGTGAGATGGTAGAGGGGAGACACCGTGTTCCCTCGCTGTGGCTGCCATTGGGATTCTTCATGCCCTCTACTCACAGGGGCCTCTCTGAAAGGCCCATTCCCCAGATAGCAGCACAATGCTAATTACTCAATGCAGCTCCAGGATTTACATGTCTGTGGCAGAGCCAATGGCCAGGCATCTGCCACTGCTTTTTCACATAACACAATGAAGCTGAGAGGTTTGCCTGCAGAAAGCCTAGGGATAAAATGTTAGGTGCAAACTGCAAATACCGTGAGATATCGCACTTGGCTGGCAGCGGAGCTGTGGGAGGCTGCAACTAACAACATAAATGTGCTGTGCATGGGGCAGGAACTGGCTTATCATTTGATCGTAACATTTATTTCTGGAAGATGTCAGTCAAAGAAAATATCACAATGTTGGTTTTCATATTACTTTAATTGGAACAGGTTGAGATGTGGAGTTGCTTGCTCCCACCCATGAAGAACAAAGGTTGAAGAAGACAAAGGGGGGAGACTTAAAAGATGGGAAAAGCATAAGAATGTAAAAACTGAGCTTACATCAATATTTTAAAGTATGGAAAAAGGTAGTAAAGCAAATACTATTTTTCTACATTGCATTCCTGGTGGTTTATGACCGTTAAACTTCAGTTAATTAACATACCTAAGCAAAGATGTAATGTAAATACATCGTTTGTATTTTAAGTAACACATAGAAATTACAAACAAGAAAGTTGCTAATATTTGTGTAGCTAAGTTTATTTTATCCAAAACATTTAGATATTTATTATAACCTTATACCCTGAGATCAGTGAATTCTCACATATCTACTGACCACCTCCAAGCGACATGAAAGAATTAATTTTCTGGCAGTGCTGATCTGGAACACCAAATTTATTAGGTAGTGCCAGTGCCAGCATTTTTAGTACTCTTCACCCCACAGCAATTAATTGCAATGCTAACTTGACCTAATAGTGCAATTGCAAATGCTAGTCTGGATATTCCACACATTTCTTTCTTCCAGGACTCAAATACTTGTGGTTTTTCTTCAGAATGTCCTGGAACAAACATTTGTGGCATGTCTAGACCAGCACTTAGCATTGAATTCAGTTAACTCAAGTTAATTGGTAATCAATTAACTGGAGGTAAAATAGGACCAAACCCTCTATTCTAGGCATATTGCAATCCATCAAGCAACAGAAAAAGTCCTGCAGCCTGACTCTGCGTGAGCCTCATCTTTTCTGTTTAAGTGTAAGGTTCATCGAAAAACATTAGCATTTGACAGTCAGTAGCAAAGGCGTTATTTGTATAACAGCGCAGCATCCGTCTGCGAGTGCCAAGTGTCTCTGAGGAGTAACTTTCACCAGCTATAATGATCTCCTGAGTACAAAAACAGAGCTATTTTACAACTGGTCTTCAAGCGGCCTGAAGAAGTAATGTGGTGGAGATGTATGTGGGGCACAGAGCTGTACATGAACGCACGGCCTGGGAGCCAGCACTTGTCCTGGCTGGAGGCTGGGCTTCCCCAGCTGTGTGACAAGAAGTGGCCAGAGTGCTCGGCAGTTGTGGGGGGGCATTGCCAGTCGTCGGGTGGTTGCTGTTGGGGGCCGGCGAGCCATAAACAAGGTTCAAAGATCTCACTGGAAACAGCTCTCAGTGCTTGTGTTGTCAGTGTTTGTTTAATCAAGACTGGCTGAAAGTGTTCTCCAGAACTCGTGGTCTCTGACCAAGTGCCCCCAGCAGAGCAGCACTTTGATTACCGCAACTGCATTGGCTTTTCCTTTTATGATACCACATTTTTCCCCAGAGTTCTGTCACATGCTCCTCCGTGGGTCTGCTGGCATTCAGGACAGAAAAACAGAATTAGTTTTTTGATTGAGAAGTGATTGTGCTTCAGTGGTATTTCTATTTACGCTTACCAAGTGTGCTGAGAACGCAGATCTTTCTTTTCTCTCTTACGCTGAAAATGGGGTGAGCTAATCCCATTGACAAGATGCTGCCTGATTATCTTGTGGAAATTGCTAATCCAAGAACTGCATTCACATAAACGGTAGCAGGGCTGTTTACATAATATACACAAAAATGTAATGTCTTTGCAGATCTAGCATTATAAAAGGGTTTTTTTCAAGACTGAAGTGGTCATTTCAGCAGAATTGGACTAACTACACTGGTGTGAGTCTCCTCAATAACTCTACAGCTGCATACTCAGATCTATCTAATTATGCTGCTGCAATGATCTTATTTAAAAAAACAAATGGTCACATGCAAGCATCCCTGTGCGTAATAATTACATCCTCAGAGTTTAGAGACTATTTGATTTATGTTAATCACTAAAATCTGTTCTCCAGTCACTTTGGCAAGCTCTCAAAACAAATCAATGTTTACAAGGAGAGACGACGAGATGCAGCCAGTATTGGAGAACCTCTACGAGTTTCCATGTTTGAGCTGCGTATCACAGATTTTCATCCTTTGGTAGCCTAAACATGACACAGGCACTAAAAGAAGCGGGTGTAGCTCAGTTTGCATTAGCTCTTTAGTGGAAAGCTTCAGCTGGGCATCAGCTTTAGCGCTAAGTGATAACATGGTGGTTCCTCACGCTTCAGCTACTTGCCAAATCTCATTATATTATTTTGCTAATGCGTTCAGCTTCGCCTTTCTCTCTTCACAGAGCGAGCTAGGGTTGTCTTGCTGTTAATTTCCTGACCCGCAGGATCCTTGAACTGCTTTTTGAATAACTGCTGGAGGTGCAGTATCAGCTTGTAATAGCCAAGGTTTTCAAGCCTGAGGTTAAGCTCAGAGGACTATATTTAGGCACTTCAACAGGTGGCCTGGTGTACAAATGTGTTGAGCCTGCAAGCTCCTGCTCAGCCACTTAAATACCGAAATCCATAGACCAGCTGAGAGAGGTCAGGACTCCTGAACATCCAAACATGCACTAAGTGCCTGTATATATTCACTGGAACATAGTATGGAGTCTTCACTTTTAATTCTGCTTACTGTATATTTTGAGTTACAAACCATTTTATCTAGGTAATTGTTATTTTCTTCTCTGTTGTAGAAAAGCTGATGCCTGACATCCTTCATCAGTTCTCTTTTCCTCATGCAAGCGTTGAGTCCGTTCGGTAGCCAGATCCCACCGTTAATACCCGAGGGACACTAGCTGATTTCACCTTTCCTTTAGAAAATAAGCAAACAGTAGAATTCAGTGTTGGCTTCTTATCAGTCTTTGTTTCACGGTCAAAAGATAAACGATACCTTCGTTTCCCTTGGTGAAAAATAAGGCATGTCTTATGGATCACTGCTCAGTTTTCTGACAGGTTTTGAAGTTTGGGCATCTATTTCTGCTCCTAGAGGGCTGAATGCAAGTCTTTGGAAGAATGTCACGGAACAAAATTCTCTCCAGCCTCACAAATTCTGATGATCACAAAAATCATCTTTATTTTTCCATTTAAACTGCTGTTAACATTGACAAGTCTGCATGAAATGTTTCTGTGCAGCTGAAATGGCATATTTAAATGACATAAACATTCTTCAAAAAACAATAATCAAGATTTTTGCTGAATACTTCAGTGTTTGAATGAATCTGGTTTTAGTCTGTTATTGTTTTCCTCATGAATGTTATATATAAAAATGCTTTTTGATATATAATACAGCTGTCGAAAGTTTAGGGATATTTTGGCATGTGTCAATTTAAGCCATTATACCTTGCAGACAGTTCGTAACTCCTAGACAAAAGCTAAATACTACTTTATCCAAAGTTCTTAGATGTGGCCGTTGCTTGGATCAGAAACTCCCTTGTTTGGTCTAGAAGCAGATCTGAACGGGGACCGATCCAGGGCAAAACGGTGCTGCCCAGATTCTGAAACCATATGAACAACAGACTTTGCCTGTAGTGAATAATTAAACAAATGAGCCTAACTTTCCCCCGCCTGTGTTGATTTTGGCTTATTAATTGTGTGTGTGATCCCATGACCCATATTTCGCTGCAAAGAGCAGCCCCCTCACCGGCAGCGTGTAGGGCTGCCTCCCCGGGAACGGGCTGCCTCCTGCTTTGTTCTCCACCACTGAGCAAGCACCCCATTTCTACTGTATTTAGTTTAACACCCCTACATAAGCAGGCTCAGGATTAGACCTTCTGTTTATAAGGTTGGGTTTAAAACAAGTTTGTTTTCTCTGCTTAATCCAGATTAATATGAGATTTGCATTTTGTGTCATTCTTCATTAGCTATAAAGCTCATTAGGATATATTGCTTGCTGTGCGATTGCACAGATACTACAACTACACTCTGTGGTCATGAGCTCAGATAGAAGGACATTCTTTATAATTAAGTGCAGTGGACCTTCTAATTGTTTTAATAAGATGCCTCTGCTTTGTCATACTTTTAAATTCAGTTGACAGATTGGCTTTGTCTTCAGAGTTATCAGCTGTGTTTAACCTTTCTTTACTTTTAGAAACTGCAGATCGGGCAAGTGTAAGAATTTATTGGTCATAAATCATAAGTGCATGTTTCAAAGAGAAAAATTATATCCGTACACCGATATTACTATTGATATTGCATCACTTTTACATGAGTATTTAAGCTCTTATTCTTTGCTTTACTTGAGCTTTGTAACAAGGTAACTCTCAGCAGGTTTTCACAAGCCTGCTGTCTTTTTCTTTTGGGGCTGAACTGTGCTGTCACAGAATCAGATTACAGATCTCCTCCAAACACGGAGCTGAGATTGTGCCCTAAGAAAGGAAAGTAAATCTATCATCTTTTTAATACTACAAAATCATATTCAAGGTTTGGGTGCTTTTTTCTCTTTGGAAGAAATATGACCACATCAAGGAGAGTATACCAAACTGGTTTTGACTACTAAAACCCCAAAATGGACTATCTATTAACCTGAATGGCACAGAACAAAAGAGTGGTTCATGTTGCAGGTATGAAAGCCAGTCTCACCACCGAGAATGAAACAAACTGTGTGTAATTAGGAGTTTACAATTTTTTTCCTCCACAGACTTTTGCAATGCTAGTCCTTCATGGATTTTGACTGTTGCTTTCATTTTTAGTACACATCCAGCTCAAGTTAAGATGAGGACAGAAAGATGGGAAGGATGTCTGTGACAGCTCAAGGAATTTTTTAGTCAAAGAAAATCAGTATTAAGTAAACAACTAGACTCAGCCTAGTTCCAAAGAGCTAAAGATGACTGTCACTGATTCTGCAGTTCCAGCTGCGGAATGCCAGATACTCCATGATCAGTCATCTGGCCAACCCAGTACTTTTCCCCCAGCACAACATACCAATTTGTATTAAATCTGTACGTTGTGTAACTGTCATATTTCATCATCTGGGTAAGTCCAGGGATGGCCTGACTGCAGGGGCATACGGCACTGGGAGTGCAGATGTCGGGGTAATCTTTACAGCTAACGTAATGCTAAAAACGACCAGTTTCATGCAGTTTCATGACTGAACCCATCAGCCTAATTTGTAGGAATCAGGACTCTCCCCTTCCTTATCTAGGTCCTGGCTGAACTTCATTGCCAGCTCGGTATCTTTCTCTCTACTGGGAAAGCTGTCTGTGATCCTCCTCAGCCATCTGTGCTTCATCCATGATCTTACATGCAACTTACTCTAGCTGCAGCCTCATTAACTTCCAATACCCACAGTCTAACACACATCTACTTAGGGGCTCAAAAGGAGAGGGAGGGCAAGGTCATTTTCTGAATCTTGATTGCACGCTTTAGTAGGAGCTGCCCAAATCTGTTTGAACACAGTGGCCTTGAGCAAAAACTCCCTTTGCTACTCCTTATCTCAGCAAAGATCTACAGGTTATTTGCGCTGTTCACCAGTTAAGTGGGAAAAAAATAAAACCTGAAGAAATCACACCTAAAAGCTTTTCATACAGATAACATCGAGAAGTACCTTTCTACAGTGAAGGAATAACAAGCAGAGGGCAGCATGCTGATGCAAATGAGTTTCCAACCAGAGGACATTTGCAATATTAATAATAAAATATTTTGTAAAATCAGTATTTCAGGACAATAGAAGAAAACGCCCTCTGTCCTCCTAAATTAGATGTGTCCATTTCTGCCCCTTGCCTCAGATGCCAGCAGATTGCACTTACGGGGTGCAGACTAGCCCAGCAGAACTACACACTGTGGGTTTCTTTTTGGGGGTGCTTTCAGAAGGTGGAAAGGAGGAAACAGTGTCACATTAAAGTATAGGTTTTAGTGCCTTCTGACTTAACAGTTCAAGCAGTGAGCTGGATATGCCAGTACCCAGAAGAGTTTGAGGAACAGCACGAACTAAACAAACAGCTCCTTCAGGGGGTTCCTTTCCCTTGGTTAAAAATGCTGTGACTGTATGATAAAAACCGGACGTTAGCTTCAAAAGTGAGAACTTCTTTTGTGTGTATGAAGTACTCAGATGAGTTAGATTTTGCTATCACTCTTCGTTGTTCAGAGTCTAATTTTGGCATCGCTGATCCTTGTTTAGCTCAGAGCCTGTGTAATTCACAAGGAAAAAAGATTTCTCAAATGAATAGAATGGTTCCAAGTTTTGGGCCCAAAGCATGTCAAAGGCTTCTGATATTGACTTCCTGCCCAAGGTGAGAAGGAAGAAGTGCCACCTTCTGCCCTAGGCGAGGCCTGCAGGCTGAAGAGCCTGTTGGAGATGAGCCTGTTGGTTGTGACCATTTGGCACTGCCAGTACCTCTGATGGCACTGTTGGCGAAGTGTAACTGTTTTCTCTCTTTACCTAACACAGTTGAAGGAGACAGACAAGCAACCTCTCTGCGGGCTTGTTGGTTTTTTTCTTTACCACTCAGCAGAATTCCAAAGGACTGAGCTGAAAAGTAAAATCAAAAGGCAAACTCCTGTCCTGAATAGTATCAAGTGCCACAGATCCAAGGACCAGGCCTGCAAGCTTTAACCAGCAGAACAGGTTTCTACGCATCTGGAGTATGTAGGGATGTCTTCATGTTTCTTCAAGGAAAGAAAAATGGACGCTTTCTGAGTTGCAAGCCACAACCTCAGGCTACAACCCAGGTAGGAGACATTTTAAATTAGCAAAACAGAAAACAGCTCTCTGGCCCAAAGGCAACAGGATTCTTGCCCCATTCAGCCCTCAGGCAGGAGATTTTAACTAAGAATCCCAGTAAGGAATTATTCTACAAGTCTCCAAAAAGCCAATGTTCAAAATGGCCACCTGCAGTCCAAGAGAGACATTTAATTGCTCCCACAAGCATGGGATATGCATGAGTTCTCTGTTTGCCTATGCATACAAATATTTACGATCAAATTTACACGCTCGTTGACGTGCACAGGAGAGATGAGGTAAGATCAGTCTTTCCAACAAATTATCCAGAAAACTTAAAATATGCAATGTGTATCTGCTATACATTGGAAGAAGCAGTATGCATATGGTACAATGTCTTACTAGGTTCTACAGTAACTGTCCCCATTCCAGGAAAATACCATGATTTTACCGTGAAGAGTTAGATGAAGCTCCTGCTCTGTGTACACCAGGGGCTGTAAAGGCAAAAATTAGTAAATAAAAACATTGGGATGCATAATGAATGGGATGAAAACTAATACAGGAAATATTACAATGGCTTTATGGAGATAGTTTCTTTTTACTCTTACAATTCTCTGTCCAATTTTTATTGTTCCACTCCCCAAAACATAAACCAAACATACAGCATGATCAGAGATGGACTAAAAAATAGGAGAGGAATGTAAAACTTCCATATGAAGAGAGGAAGAAAATATTAGACGTGTTTATTTTACAAACAAAGTGAATAAAAATGAAGATGATAGAACTATTTAAAACAATAAATGCTGTAAAAATAAAAAACATTAGTATCTGTGTAGTTGTCTCAGAATGCAAGGTTTCAAGAAAACTGAAAATAGGGGAATTCCAAAATGATGAAGGAGCAGGCTTTAAAAAAATGTATATTTAGCCTGTGGAATTCATTGCTGTGAGATCGTGTGAGGTCAAGTACACAACCACATTCAAGAAAGGAGGGAGTGTTTACACTGATAAGAACATCTGAACTTAGAAAAGTAGATTAAAGAAGAATATTTAAAACTAAAGCTGTTGTGGAATATATAAAATCATCTGCTAAATAGTGTTTATCATGAAAATGTTATGTACAAATTATCTTGAAATTTCTTATGATGAAGTCTCTTGTTCTTCACTCTGAGGTAGGTGATACTGGTTACTGATGAAGACTAATATTCTCCTGATTTAACTGTCCCCAGAAATTTGTTTAGGAACTGGTGTTTACAAAATTTGTAACAAGTAATTTTGTATTGAGGATGTTTATATCAGCATAGGACTCTTTATGTCAAAATAAATAATGCTGGATTTTCTACAGTCACTTCACATGTTTATAAAAGTTGATACGAACACCCCTGCGTTTTCTTCAAACCACAAATATTTATTCTTGTTCTAAACTTGGAATACACTTGTTGGATACGTATACACTGACTGGTGAAAATACATTTTAAGCAGTGTCTTAATTAGCAGCTAACTAACCTAAGGTGCAAAAGCCCGACTATGAAGACAAATTTTAAATGCCATAGAAGCTCATTCTGTTTACAAAAGGATTCATAAACTGTCAAGCACACCTTCAAGCATTTGTGGTCTTTTCCCATGAGCACTTTTCCCCTTGAAACAGGTTTATTTTAACCTTCATAGTTTCTAGATCAATTCACATCAAATGAGCATCCACAATGTAAAGTGGATACCCAAAATGTAAAACGACACACTGTTTTATCTGCTCCAAAGCTTAATTTATACAAGTCTTCAAGGCAAAATTCAGCACTACGTTATGAGATATAAAGCAATGTGATAACAATTAATTAATCAGTGGATTAATGTTGATGGTAAGATACAAATTAAAGCAGATTTCAGGTGCTTAGATTTCAAACTAAAGCATGCTGTTTTCCTCAAGGAAAGGCTATTCTTACTTATATTAGAAAATACTTTAAAAGATGAACTGGGTCTTGATAGTTTTTCAGAAGTTCTCAGTTATGGTCGTGTGCCAGCAAATGGCCACCACATTCCTGGCTGTTATCTGTTAAATGTCTGTACTGCTTGAGTCCAGTCTGGCATTTGTTTTTACTAAACTGAAAAAGCAAAAAATGGTCACCACAGCTACACTACGTCTGTAAGCAGGTTACTTTACCCCCCTTTCCCTCCTCTTGTTAGTCCTCTAGATGTAGATGTTATCCATGGCAGTGTCTTCCCATTTTCCAACATAGACCGATCAGCTGAGTTTTATAGTAAGATCTCATACTAGCAAGATAGAATTATCTTTGATAAAATCAATGTCAATTCACATCAAAATCCATATGTCAAAGAATAAGCAGCATCTTACCAACCATTCTCACTGCTGCTTATGTTTTTTTTCCAGTTCATGTACTCTTTTATAATGGAGAAGAAGGACTGTGCTTTAGTCTTTATCCCACTGAAAAGAAATAATCAACTTCCATTGATGAGCCAAAAAAATCCAGTTTGGACAATGGTTTCAGCTGACTATTGGGCAGGGAATGACTGAAATTTCTGGGGGTATCCTTACAGAATTTGCCATACCAGGAAAGACAACCAGTCCTTCAAAGTCTCATCTTACTTCGGGAAATAGTCTTTGCCTCACGTCCCCTCTACAGACAAAGTTCAGCAGAGCACTGCAACCGCTGTGCTGTTATCCACTAGTGTACAGCGTGCATTACAGAACGAGGAGGAAAATGAAGAGAGGCGAGTTCTGTCTACGCCCTTCCCTAAAATGGACTTCTCAAAATGGATCAAATCGCTTTTCAACTCAAAAGTTAGACTGCGTTAGCATACAGGCTAGTATGTTTTCAGCAAACTTGAAGTGAGGAATCCAGAACAGAGATAGAAAATGCTTGTAGCCAGCTCCTCCTGTGATGTTCTTGCAGCATGGAATCAGACTGTTACCAGTTTTATTTGCAGTCATTTCAGTAACTTTCTGAGTTGCAGCAAACTCTGCAGCCTCCCCTCTGCTCCCTAGCATGTTTTCTTTCTGGCACTTCTGCTGTTAAACTCGGCAACCTCTCCATCTAAGCATGATCTGTAGGCTCTGAGGTCTCTCCTGTTACCCTCGGTCTCTGCCTTGACATACTCTTCAAGCTGTGCAACCTCCTACCCCTCATCCTAATCAGCCATTTCCAGGAAAGTAGCAACATTCACATCTCCTGGAGGAAACCATCCAGCTTTTTATTTTTTTAAAGGAGGCTAACGAAAAATCGAGAGAAAATCTATAAAAGACACACTGCAGTGATGAAAGAGGGATTTTGATTTGAAGCTTGAATTTCTGTCTGATTTTAACAGCCAGCTCTGGAGAATTAGTCATCATTTAAAAAATCACGTGTGCTTATGGCCCTGTAATATTATGAATGGTAAAAGATCCCGAAAGAAGAAATAGCTGTTAAGTGATGCTTGTTTGCTCCCATTGTCTCACATGTCCTTCAACCCCTTAGAGACCTTTGTGGCCTTTCTGACATCCATGGGCTTGAGGGTTTGAGTAGTTACAGTTAACTGCAATTTGATAAAGCATGGATGGCCCTTGGTTGAAGGTGTGATGTGTAGGGCTATTAAGAGTAAACAGCAGGAAGCATTCCCTTTAGAATGAGAGAAAATGACTCTGATTACACATGCTTACACAGATGCAGAATACATGGTTGTTGGAATGAATTTTACTTTACAACTTCATGTGTTACATGCCTTTTCTTTCTGAGAAAGGACCAGGACTGAGTAGCAGAGAAGGCTGGTTTCTGCAAGCTCACCCCCTCACTTGTTGAGGGGCTTAAAAAGGATAAATACAGTGGCTTGAGGACTCAGGCGAGGGGATCTCATGATTAAGCCTTGTAAATGCTGCCACGGTAAAATTCCAGTACAATGCTAAAGTCACTTGCAGCAACTTTTTCAGAGTCTCATTGCACGTGTTTCCTCCTCCTCTGCGCAGCGTGGTGTTCGCTGTACAACATCCACCCTGCCTAAGCTGAGGTCACTGTCAGCTGCGTTTTTAACACGTAGCGTTCTTAGGTTTCGAAATCTGGTTGGACTTGGACAGCCAACAGTTGTTACTTTTGACTTCGTCTCCATTTTGTCTGGTAACACTCCATCCATAAAATGGGGGTAAAATGACTTCCTCCCTGCAGAGGAGCACTGTGAAAATAAATTAATAAATAGTTGCAAAGCATCCATCTGTTACAGTACTGAGCACTGGAGGGAATCTCTTGAGGAAATTAGTTCTGTCATCAGAACAGGGTTTAAGCAGCGTGCAGTGGGTAAGGACAGGAGGAAGCTTTGAGCATTAAATGGTGAAGATGAAATAAAATATCTGTGTGCAGGAGTTAAACCCCCATGCCTGTGTGCCAAAGGAGGCAGGAGTGCTGTAAGAGACCGCCAGCGCGTCGAGTAACCAAAGATTGTATTAAATGGCACTGTGCAATGTGCACACCATAGAAACTTCACTTCTCTGCCCTCTCACTAGTGGTTACATCTTTCAGACCTGGCTACCTTGGGGGAAGACCTCGCACAGAAAAAGATGAACGCTGTAGGATCACTGTCAGAACATCTAACAGATGGGATGGTATGATCCATGGATCCAGGGCTTGGTTTTTACAGGTTTGTGCAGGATCTTTCGACATTGAGTGATTTTGGAATTGTGTGCTGCAAACTCACCTTCACTGCCAAACTACGGAATTCTCCAGTGCTAACAGCATTGCAGTGTTACTTCACAGACAGCATTAGCCAGCTGCCATAACAGAACAATTTTGAGTAAGAATGAATTTGAATGTGTGATTCAGCAGCTAAAGCTTGACTCCGACCACTGACAATCTTCAGGGCCATTCCAAGTCCTTAGCTCCCACAGAAAAAGTTTTCTGTTAAGGTGNGCTTTTCTGCGGACATTTTCTGTGATCTGGTCATGTGACCCCCAGTTCAGCTCCTACTGCAATCAGTAGAAAACCACTTCTGTAAAAAAAATATATTAGAATTGTATCCTCGAGCCGCCGGCTCCTCCGTTTTCCCATCTGTGGGGCAGGAATAAGCAGGCAACACTTAACGGTAGCAATGCGCTTTGAGATCCTTGGATGAAGGAGGCCGAAATCCACAGTGTTATTCTTGGTCTTGTGACAGACTGGATTTCACTTACACCCCATCATTTCCAGAAGTGTGTTATGTTATTTGCCTGTCCACGCTAACAATGACAATAAATCACTCTCCACCCTTCACTAGGAGAAAAAAGCGTTATTTACAGATTATAGTGTGGGTAAGGCAGAAATACAGTTCCCATCACCACAGTAAAGGATCTGTCAGCACTTTCCTTACCATACTTTAATTCCAGCGGTTTGCAAGCCCATTTTGATTACCATTACCAAATAGACTGCCATTTTTCAGCTTTATTAATGTTAAGTGAATAAATGACGGAAGTTAAAATTGCTTTTGTTCTCCCATAACTAAAATCGGCTTGAAGTTGAAAAATGAAATTTGGAAAGCAGTTCAATTTGTCTGAAAGAGAGATAAAGAAATTAACGGACTGGCCACTTCACATACTTACGCTGTAATCTCATGATTATGCATCTAGATCTCTATTGACGTGATGATACGCTGGAAAAACTAATATTCCCAGGGAGCTATTCCAATTGCTCAGATACCTAGTATCACTTTTGAAAATTGCTTAAATACATACTTATGCTGTGTCTGGGTGGTCCTTGGGTTAAAGAATATGCTTTCAATAACTTTCCATCAAACATATTTTTTATTTTTAATAAAAAAGAGGAAATTAAAGACAAAAAAATATGTTATTTTAACATTCAGGTTTCAACAATAATGAAATTCAAATTTAAGCTTGACAGACCATCTTAACTCATTCAACAATGTATTTTTAAGAAATGCCAATAATGAGTTAAGAAGAATAAATCAGACCTAAATGAAAACTCTTAAGTGATGTTTCATTCCTGAAAAATGTGTGCACGTAAAGGATTTCTCCCTTCTGTTTTTGTAAAATGAACTTGGGAGCTTAAAACTTTGAACTTTACCTGACCGTGTGCAGGCTTTGTTTTTTGGAAAGGGCTTGTGAGATGGACTCGAGGATGCCAAGGTCAGCAAGTAACACAGCCCATCTCAGTTGCCTGCACCAGGAAGGGGACTCACTAGTCCACGACACCACCGGAGGCAGGAGGACCACAGCCTGGGCTTTGCTGAGGGTTCCCCAGAGCTCCTGAAAGCTGATTTTGTTCAGTGTGACTGAGCAAAATGTGCGCGCTCTCTCTCTGAGAAGGCCTTACCTTCTGTGATGAGGAATGGGGTGAGACAACCGCCTTTGCTGTTCTTTTCGTGTCTCTGATTGTCTTTCCAGACACAACACCCATAGTCCCTCATGCCGCTTACCTCTGACAGGCAGTATCTGGCTGTGCGTTTGCATTTTACTGTGTGTTAAGGTCTTTGAAAAGCCACCTACGGTCATTGAAAAGGCTGTAGTGGGACAGCAAGAAGGAAAGTTGTCTGCTTGCCTTTCTTCAGCTGCTGTACTGGATAAATACAATCTTGCAGGAGGAGAGGAGAGGAGAGGAGAGGAGAGGAGAGGAGAGGAGAGGAGAGGAGAGGACAGGACAGGACA
>Ga0065711_1002348_pt1 | contig 42494 bp, 29 predicted proteins | sample Hoacrofraction12_FD_59098 | JGI IMG/M metagenome (GOLD analysis project Ga0065711, IMG submission 59098) | Hoatzin crop microbial communities from Cojedes, Venezuela - Epithelial fraction 12 v2 (version 2) | ecosystem: Host-associated > Birds > Digestive system > Esophagus > Crop | place...
CCACTGAGGTCCCTTCCAACCCCTACTATTCTGTGATTCTCTGGTAGGGTGTCTGAAGTGGTCTTGTGGAGTAAAAGTGAGGGGAAAAAAAAATACAGGTATATATAAAACTCTGTGTGTGTGTGTTTGTGTTTATAGTCAAGTATGTTTTAAATTACCTAGGTTTATGTTTTATTTACACTGCCCTGAATACATTCTGTGATGTTTTACTGTTGTCTTCTAGGTCAAAATGTGCATGTCTGCAGCTAACTGCAAGAGGCTGTAGTGAAATTACTCTGTCTCCAAGTAGTAAAACATCCCGTGGATACAGTTACAAAAGACTGGAGGGACCTGTTCCTAGTGGGTAAGAAATACAGAACTATTAACTGTTACTTTGTATGCTCTTATATTACTCCTGTAGCGTAAGTACTACAGGACTAAAATAACTGCAGTTTCTACATTACTGAAACCTTCCATTTTTGTCAGAATTTTGCTGACACATCAGGATGATAAAAAATAATTAAAGTGACTTCGGTAACAGGAGGGCAAAAAACACTTTTGTACTGTAGATGCTCAATTTTCACAGCTTAGTTGAAGGTATAAGAAGAGTGTGAAGAGTAACACGGTATTAGCTGGTCCAGGAGCTCAGGCCATATCTGGCCCATGTGCTGGTTCGTTCAGGCATGCCAGGGGGAGAAGGGAGGGGGGAAGGGAACCTGCCACAAAGGAATGAGGTCTATCACAAGACCATCACAGTGTCTGTCAGACAAAGAAGTGGGAAGCAGTAGCCACGCTTGGTTTTTGTCCTGTATCTTGTCCACCAATTTGCTCTGTAGGACCGGAGTCCTAAAGAAGTATCAGCCAGCTGCTGTTGCCAGAGTTGGTTACGTGTGACCCTTTCAGGAGTCTCCAAAGCTGTCCCAGTGTCTCCTTTTTTCTTGTTCAGCTCCTGTGGATTAATATGTGACCTGAGGAAGGTGCCAGTAACCTCAGGTGTTAGGAAGAGGAATTGTGCAAGGTAGCTTTCTGCAATAGCCGAGGGCTGAACCCATAGGCTTAAGGAGCCCCTTTCACTCCTTTCTTGCTGTATGATGTTAGTTTATGGTTGGTGTGCAGAATTAAAGCTGCCAGTGAACACAGAAACAAATGGAAAAAAACACAACTGTGAATTCTATTAGAAATATTTCATTAAATCCTAAAACTCATGACAGCTACACTGAGGTCTGAGCAGACAGATTGTCTTTGCTAAAATCTGTTCCAGCATAGAATGAAGTGCTTCATAGTGTTTTCTGCTTCTGTGTGATTTACTCCTAGAAAACAAAAAGGTAGCATTAATTTTTCTTGTCTACATGTACCAAAATCTGGCTGAGAGACTCTTAGAATTGATGAATCGGCATTCAGGAAAGTCATGAGCTTCAGAGCACTGCTGCACAGTCAGTTTTAGCCAGAGTCTTTATCTTTTCAGTCAACTGCCTTATTAATGCTCAGGAGGGAAATTAATAATAGCAACTTTGTTTTGGTAATGCATTCTTTTATATTGTGTTTTTGTTTTGCTTCCTCTTGACAGAATTTATGAGTGTAGTGTGTTGTGCAGGTGTAACAAGATGATGTGTCAGAACAGAGTTGTACAGCATGGCATTCAGGTCAGGTTGCAAGTGTTCAACACGGAGAAGAAAGGCTGGGGCGTCCGCTGCCTAGATGATATCGACAAGGGGACGTTCGTTTGTACTTACTCAGGTAACAGAAGGAGACCTGTGGAAGATGTATAGTGTAATTTTCCACAAAATTCCTGTGGCCTGTGCCCTGGAATTTTTCTGAGAACCAAACAGGGAAATAGAGGATTGAAAGACAAGTGAGTCAACATAATCTTAACTTGCAAATGATAAAACGGATAGAAGAACCTTGAAGAACTCTATAATGCAGTAGTGCCAGACAAACAATCAAAACATTCTGGAGCAAAGCAAAGCCTGTCTCAGACTGTTGGTTTTCCTCTCACAGGCCTGTGCATCCTGTGCCAGGGATAGTTTTTTTCAGTGTGAATGCATTCGTATACTGCTTTCCCAGATAATGTTGTTGTATTTTTTAGTGTAAGTTTGAGCTATGATAGTGAGTGTGCCTCGTGTTAGCAAACAAATAATTTTAAAACCCCAAAATTTTCTTTTTCTTCCAGGCAGATTAATGAGCAGATCTGAAGCTCAGGTGTTGGGAAATGCTGGTGAAGAACTGAAAGAGGAAAGTGTTGTGAATGACAGAGGCCATGGCTTTTTTTCAAAAAAAAGAAGACTTGACACTGATTCTTCAGATTCTGTAATTGAATTAGTGCAGACTGGCAAAAATCACATTGAGAAGCAGGAATCTTTGTCTCAGGCTATGGATAGTGAAAATAAACCAACCCTGTAAGTTTATCAAAACAAACATAAGCATAACGAAACTAATATTCTGCTTTTTTAAAACGTAGAGTAGAACTGAATGTCCTCAGCTGAGGGTGGGTTTTTTTTCCTTCTCATCGTTTTTATTAATTGCTGATTAATTCTTCTAGTGGGACAGAATTTTTCCTCTATATTAATTTTACTTACTGTGTGTACCGCTTGGCATTTTCTAGAAATTGAATTCATCTCCTGGGTGTACTTGATCTTTTCAGGGCATTAATCATTATGCTAATTTGAAAGAATTAGTGAAAGATACTTGAGATAAATGATTTAAAGATACTTGATGACACTGAAGGGTTTAATAACAAATTTGCCACTAACTGCCCTGTCCTTTGCTCCCAGTCTCTAAATCTCTTGTTCTTTGTAACCTTTCCTGGTAGGAGTCACAGAATCACAGAATGTTCGGGGTTGGAGGGGACCTCTGTGGGTCATCTAGTCCAACCCCCCTGCCGAAGCAGGGTCACCTACAGCAGAGTCTTAACCTTTCCTGTCAGGAGTCTGACAACACCTTGCTTATGCAGTGAATTATGCAGAAGTTCTGGTCTTGTTTTCATTTTACAGTCAGGGTCTTATGGCCATATCAGGATTCCTAAAATAAAAATACTGCAAGATAACCATGTAGCTTTGTCAATAGCACGCTGTAGTCTTTTCAGAAGGAAGTCAGGAGTTTGTTTTCTTAAAATTTATTCCTTGCTCTGCCGCACTACTTTGTAAACAGTTTCTTTGTACTACTCATAAATGATTGCAAATTCTTGCTTGTTTCATAGTGGAAGATTATTGTGGATCTTTAAGAAGCACCATGAAATGCAAATGGAAGGTTTTTAAAATATCTGCCAATATATTCTCATTTGCATTTCGTTATCTTGGAACTCTAATGAATTATTAATTTTCTAAATTACAGAATTATCAGCAATCAGCTATATTTTACTTCTGCTAAATGCTTTTACTAAAAATCTAAGGGAAGCACAGATTTAAAGTTGCATTTATCATACTTTAAATCTCATGAATTTCCTTTCCGGACAATAAAAATGTTTCACGTGTAGGCTGTGTAAAAAATGTGAGAGACTTGTTATTCTGCCTCTTAAGAAATGACAATCCAGCTGATCTGAGAGGACATCAGTGTGCTAAGCCTGACATGTCATTCACCCAGATTGCCTTTGTAAGAATGTAATCATGTAATAATATCATAATTTCTTGTGGCTGCTGCACCTTCTGAATTCACAAAGGGGTTTAGATCTTAAGAAAGCCTCAAAGAGTAGCAGAGAGGGAGGTTCTTTTGTGGGAGAGTATTTTCTGTATCTGCCATGTATTGACTGTCTCCCTCTCTGTCTCTCTCTCTGTCCTTTGTCCCGGCAACATCTTTGGTTTCCTGTTTGAAAGCTACACTGTCAAAACTGTTGAAGGTGGTAGCAGGAAAAAGGCAAAACTCCGTCTGTAGCTGCTCTGTGTTGAGATTATTTGATGTAATGGTAGTAAAACAACAGATAATTTGATTCCCAGCAGGGGAACTGGGAAAGCAAGTAAAAGCAGATGCTGATCTCTCAAAAAAAGTATGAACAACTGGTTTTTTTTCCAAAGACTATCAAGAACCTAACCTAGCCCCTCAATTCTTAAAGGCAAAATAGTCACAGAACCTGGGATGAGGCCAGGCTGCAGACTCTGGTGTAGTCTGTTCTTTATGAACTAGAGACTGTTAGAGAAATGTGTGTTGTGAGAGTTACTTATGGGTCCTTTTGTCTTTTATAATTTCCTTTTGACCTTTCTATACAGAGTTCATCCAACGAGTTTAAGTAGTGCAACTGCAAGAAGACCTGGAACTAGAATAGCTGGTTTTCATAGTCACCAGCTAAAAATGGTAATAATAATAAGTGACTTTAACAGATTAATTTTTCATTGTGCTGAGTATATATATGTTATTTTTGACCTTTTAATCTAATACTTTTAAATAGTATTAATGATCTTTCTTCATGAAATTGTGTCACACTGTGAGCTAAGCTGATGTGCTCCAAGCTATACCCCATCCCTTCTCTGTTATCAGTCCTTCAACATGTGCCCTGACACCAGCAGTAACTACTCTCACAGCCTTCCCTTCTCCACCCTTCACTCACACTCCAGCCTTGAGAGTCTTAAGAAATCGTTTTCCCCCTTCACCCCCCGTTGTAACTAACTGCAGGGTTAGGGGGTCAGAGTGATAGTATTGTTGTGGTGTCTCCCCAAAGAATGACATTGCAGGGAGAGAAGAGAAGAAAATCTCAGGAGTTGGATGCAGTTCTCTCATGCAGTGGCACAGTTGGGAGAATTTGATCTGACCTGGGTGTGAAGTGTTGCCTGCAAATACGTGCCAAGGAAACCGGGGTAAACTTACTCTATAGGTTTCATTGGTTTTGTTGCACTTAAGAAATGCACGTGGCATTTTCATGCTAACATTTGGCGGTGCTATCCATTCTGGAACTCCTCTAACTGTTATCCTCTTTGTGGTGGGGGAGGAGAAATCTTGCCACTTCTGTTCATTTTATTGAAACCATGTGAGAAGCATGTTTGGGCTTTGGTTCAGCAGCTTACACAAACATGTTTAAATTCTGGTGAAATTGTTGGGACTTAAGTGCTTATTTAAATGTTTTATTGAGTGGGGAGTTCCTTCCAGGTTATTCTGAAAGATAATTTGAGATTAAGAAAAATGTTGCATTTTAATAAATGTGTGAGCTTTTGAAACTTAGGATAGCCATGCACTACGGTAGTTTTGAAACTTCAACTGTAGAGTCCTAAAAGCCACTTGGTGCCCTGTGTTGACCCAGAGGTGCATACAGCAACTGTACATCACAGCCTGTTCATTGTCTTTTATTCTGTTTAAAGGAAATTGATACACTGGTGCACAGTACCAGCTCAGATGAAGATAATAGTTCTCAGATCCATCGGTCAAGCAAAACAAAACTAACCAGTGGAACAAATAAAGGAAAAGAAAGTAGGTTTGCAGAGCTATTAATACTGTGCTCTTAGTACACTGGTGCCGCATCGGGTGATAGCCTTAAAATGTAGAAAGTGATCTTTGGATGCGGGCAGGCCTGTTCTCAAAGTAGAATGATGTCTGCATAACGCCTAGGCTGTCTGAAAAGAGCTCAGCAGTACAGAAATTATTGGTGCCTTGCATATTACAGTGCATTAACTGGTACAAGGCAATCTTTTGCCTGCGAAGTTGATCTTGGGTCATGTTGAACAGTCCTGGCAGCAGCTTCTCAAATACGGTGCAATTGCGGGAAAGTCAGTCTTGCAAATCCAGTTGTGTCACACCCAGTACGTGTTCCAGTCAACAAAAACTGAACAAGTTGTAATGGGGTGTGGGGGTGTGGGGTGTGTCTCAGGCTGGAGAGGCAGTGTGAAATTGATGCTATTTAGATATAAGACATCTAAAAAATTACAGTTTTTTATTCCGGATTTAAGGTGGAGAATGATGATTAAATGCTACGTGGAAGAAAGCCATTTTGAATGGGATTTTAGAAGAAAGGATAGACTAGATCAGTCACAGGAGAGCTGACCAAATCCTTTAGGCACCACAGCAGGGAGCATAGTTATTTGCGGGAGGATTGATGAGAGGCATGGAAAATGGCAGTTGTGCTATGGACTTGTAAATAGCAAGGAAGCTGTGTACATTTTGGAGAACAAAGAAGGGTGGGTGGATAAGAGTTCAGAGGCCAAACAAGGGGAAGGCTTTGGCTTTAAACTGGCATTAAAAAATAACTTGCGTATCCATTGACAGAATCCACTCAGCAGCAGAAGGAAGATCATCCGATGGAAATTGCACAGACTGAGTCTGCCGACAGGGACAGTGCAGAATGCAGAAGAAAGAGTCTGTCTCTGCAGGGTGTTGATTGTGACAAGTCAGGTGTGCTGGGTGACACGTGTGTTGTGAGGCCATCCAAAAATGTACCGCTGAAAGCTGACTGCAAAGAAGAAGATCACAGGCAGTCAAAACAAGACGCATTTTGTGAGGAGGCTGATGGTGACAGGACACTTCTGAAGAATGCTAATGGAGAAAATATTTATGTACTGGATGCCACAAAAGAAGGAAACGTGGGTCGTTTTCTTAACGTAAGTAAAAGGTTGCATGTGTTCTCTTAGTTGCCTTTTCTTCAATAAATAAATGATGTATTTGCATAAACTAGAAAGCTTTTGTGCATAAACCATAAATGTGGTAGGCACATGACGAGGCAGGCTGTGTGGTGCTCCATGCACTCTGAACTGATGGAACAGCAGGTTGGGCCACAGCGGCTGTTAGTGCCTCCATAAGGTGATGCACGCTGCATACAAGTTGTAGTTTTTGGCACCACTAGGTTCCTGAGTGAAATATTCCCAAGTAATGAGTGAAATCTTTCTCCTGGATTTTTGAACAGGCTTTTTTGGGGGTCCAGAGAGCAAATGGCACATTTTGTTGAACCACAAGTCTTTTCCCAGCCTTGTTTTTTTATTCCCCAACCATCGTAAATTCTAGCTTGTGCTGATTTAGGAGAAGTGTTCTGATACTGTAGGAAATTTCTGTGCCATTCGATCATAGGTTCAGAAAGTGGTCTGTCATACTGTGCTACATATCTGCTTGTTGCGTTATAAGGGATGGAGTAATTTGGCAGAAAGTAAACCCCCTTGCTTTCTAACTCTCCTCACCAGAGTGAGAGGCTAGGTGCGGCTAGGTTTAAATTCTGGGTGATACCCAATTTGCCACTACCAGTCCAGTCACGTTTAATGTGTATATTAAACTACCACGATTCTGGATACACTAATAGCAGTCTGCACCTTCAGTTCAGTTGTGCTCATGAACTAGCACGGCCACGCTTAGGGTTTGGTCGCGTTCAGTGAGAAACTGTGACAACTGGCCACTGAAACAGTGCCGTTTTATTTGTGCAACAGGTATATTGGTTTTTTGAATTGCTGGTGATAGTGACTGTCTGCAAGAAAGCACGTGCAAATATGATGTTATTAAGTATAAAATGCGTGAAAAGGCTATAAATAATACAGCCTGGCTATAAATGTTAGGGAGTAACTCTCTAGAGAGGTTTCAAAGATTCCTGAGAAAAGAGCTAAGTCTCACCCAAGGCGTCCCAAGGTAGGGAGAAGCAAGGCTCAGCCCATCGGCCGATCCCGGTAGTCAGAGGCAGTCTGAGATGGAGTTTCCCTTGACTTGCTCACAGTGATATCTTCTGCCAGAATTCCCCATTTCCCTGGCTATTTTTATATCCTTTCTACATTCAAGGTGGCGTTTGAGTGACTGTAGTCATACATACCTTTTATCATGATTGGTGTAAAATTCTCTCACTTCGCGTTTAAAGGTATAGTTTACAAAAAATCGAGGACGCAGACTCAAAGAGGGGTGGTCGCACCTCGGGGGTGGGTAGCCTTCGGGATGGAGATGTGTTTTGGTATTAAAATGACACTAAAACAAGCAAAGTTCACGAGAGGATAGCACTTTGGCAAGGTCTTGAAAAACTGTTGGCTCAGGGGATGAGATGGGCTGCTTATCAGTTCTAGAGGACCATCTCTTCCTGCTTTATCATCACGGAGCATGGCCANGGAGTCTCCACTCCGCTCCAGCCTCTATGGTACATTGCAGGGAGTTGCTGTGTTAGTGGATTCCTCGCATGCCTGCTGCAGCTGTGTCCCATCCTCAGAGCTCCTTTTGCTTTTCCTCAATGGATGAACACTGCTACGTTTTCATATAAACCTTAGTTTTCAGATGTAAAACCTTAATTTTACTAATAATTCCACAAGAACCTCCATCTTCTATTGGATGCACAGGTAAACATAGTGACAAAGGATGAGGAAAAGGCTGAGTTACTTAATGCAAGTCCTGCTTGACTAACCTGACCTCCTGCTGTGACAAGATGACTCAGTACATAAGGGAGAAGCTGTGAATGTTGTTTACCTGGACTTTAGTAAAACTTATGACACTGTTTCTCCCAGCATCCTCCTGGAGAAACTGGCTGCTCATGGCTTAGATGTACACACTCTAGCCCTGGTAAAAAAATGGCTGGGTGGCTGACTCCAAAGAGTGGTGGTGAATGGAGTTAAGTACAGTTGGAGGCCAGACATAAGTGGTGTTCCCCAGGTCTCAGTATTGGCGCCAGTTCTGTTTAATATCTTTTTTAACCATCTGGACAAGGGGATCGAGTGCACCCTCAGTAGGTTTGCAGATGACACCAAATTGGGTGGGAGTGTCGATATGCTTGAGGGTAGGAAGGCTGTGCAGAGGGATCTGGACAGACTGGATTGAAGGGCTGAGGCCAACCGTATGAGGCTGAACAAGGCCAAGTGCTGGGTCCTGCACTTGGGTAACAACAACCCCATGCAACTCTACAGGCTTGGGGAAGAGTGGCTGGAAAGCTGCCCAGCGGAAAAGGGGGTGTTGGTTGACAGCCAGCTGAACATGAGCCAGCAGTGTGCCCAGGTGGCCAAGAAGGCCAACAGCATCCTGGCTTGTATCAGGAATAGTGTTGCCAGCAGGAGTAGGGAGGTGATGGTGCCCCTCTACTCGGCACTGGTGAGGCTGCACCTTGAACACTGTGTTCAGTTTTGGACCTCTCACTACAAGAAGGGCACTACAAGTTGCTGGAGCGTGTCCTGAGAAGGGCAATGAGGCTGGTGAGGGGTCTGGAGAACAAGTCTTGTGAGGAGCGGTTGAAGAAACTGGGGCCGTTTAGTGTGGAGAAGGAGGCTGAGGGAGGACCTTATTGCTCTCTACAACTGCCTGAAAGGAGGTTGTAGTGAGGCAGGTGTCGTTCTCTTCTCCCAGGTAACAAGTGATAGGACTAGAGGAAACAGCCACAAGTTGCACCTTGGGAGGTTTAGGTTGAGTGTTGGAAGATATTTCTTCACTGAAAGGGTTGTCAAGCACTGGAACAGGCTGCCCAGGGAGGTGGTGGAGTCCCCATTCCTGGAGGTATTTAAAAGACGTGTAGATGTGGTGTTTAGGGACATGGTTTAGTGGTGGACTTGGCAGTGTTAACAGTTGGAGTTCACAATCTGAAAGTTCTTTTCCAACCTAAATGATTCTATATTCCTACGATTTTTTCTGCATCCTTGCTGGTAAGTACTGGGTCTGCTCTGGTTTCCAGCCGTGGAGGAGCTGTGTTCATACAGCCCTGTTCTGTGCTGCAGTGTACGGGCCTAAGTGGCTGGGGATGGAGGAAAGCAGGGAAGATACTAAGTTCTTGACTGATCATTTAACTTCTGAGCTATGGTCTAAATCTGAAGTGGATCTTGCCATACAGCTTCACACCACAACCTTGCAGATCCTCCTGTTTGTACTTCACCGAGCCTGTGAAATCAGGGCAGTCAGCTCAGACGCTCTGCTGCAGAAGAACGGGTTATATTTCTGATTTTCTTCTGTCCAGTGCTAGGTTGAAACCCCAGTGTGGAGAGGAAAGATATAACCCAACTCCACAAAGCAAGGGTAGAATACTGCTCTGAGTACTTTCTCTGCCTATGGATGCACTGAACAGACCTCTGTGAACTGAGGGCAATGGGACAGTTCTCCATCTTATGTTAGATTGGAAAAAGAAACAACTGGTCGACTAATGACTGGCTAGTAGTTGATAAAGTGGCAGTCATTTCTTACAATTTTCTTTCCTTCAATACATGAGACAATGCCAGGGCACTGTGTCGCATGATGGGAAATGCCTGGTGAGTCAGGCCAGGTTGGACTGACGAGCAACACTCCTAGGTCAGCGATGGTTGGTGTATCCAAGGCCCCAGGGTGGGGCTGCAGCACAGTCTCAGACCAGGACAGGTGGTGGGGTGCTGAGCTACACACGCATGATGTACAGCCCCCATATTCTAGGGACAGGAGGGTCTGAGCAGAAGCCGAATATTTATGTCTTGAGCTTAAGACTCTACAGGACTGCTGGGGTCTAATTTTACCTTCACACAGCTCAGAGTCAGGTTCTCCATGATGTTCTTCAGTATTTCCCCTGGAACTTGAAAGCTATTTCTTTCCCAGCACTGAGGATGCTTTTGAAGGAGACCAGCTTTACTACCCAGCAGCAGGGACACATCTGGAATCAGCATCAGGCTGAGCACACAGGAGTGTGTCACGACAGCTACTACTGGGAGCAAACCATCCTGTCCACTGACCCCTCTTGGATTCAAAACCACTTTGGTGGGCAATTTAGCTGTGGGCAGTGATGGAGGGGGAAGGGACAAGTAAATATACTGCTAATTGCTCCTTTGTCTGTACGAAGTCCAACAGGCAGCAGCTAGATGGAGCTTCTAGGTAGCAATGGGAGGAAGCCAGTGCAAGCGGAAAGTCCTACTGAGCTCCACGATTCAGGTCGACAGCTCAAGGTCCTCTTGTGGCTGAGCTTTTCCCTCATGCAGTTCTAGAAAGAGCCTCTGGTAAAGACAGTGTTCATGTCATTATCAATTCAATTTTTGTGACAGCCTGGCTAGGGCTCTTAATTTCTTGTGTTAAAACAACAAATGAGATGACCCAGCTGCAATCCCTAATAGGTATCAAGGGTCAGTAATCATTCATTTGTTATAGTGCCTCTCACCCGAAGGACGGAGATGAAAATTTGTGCTCCTAATGGCAAGAGCTGTAAATTAGTTTTATTTCACTGTTAAATCCAGAGATCTGAAAATTAGGATGACCTGCTCTTAGCTGGGAAGAAAATGTATCAGCTCGAGGGATTTTCTGCATTAGGCAAATAGGCAGCTCATAATCACCCATTAAAAAGTCAGAGCGGCTCTCTCCTGACACCCTTTGCTACTCCAAGTCGTGACTCTCCTGCTGCACTGATCAAGGTGAAAATTTTCAAGTCAGATATCCAGTTCTGGGCAAGTGACCCCAGCTCCACTTCTGCCCGCAGAAGAGAAGTGCACATCTCCTGCAGGTGCTGCACGGTTATTTCATCTTTCCCTGAAGATGGATAAGTTCAAGATAGAGATGATGAATTGCTCTGTGGAGGTATATCTTATCTTCATTATTAAAGGAGCTTTAGGTGAGTAGCTCAGGTTTGACCATGTCTATCTTTTAGACATACCTGTTTAGGTGAGTCAAATCCCACCCAAAATTTATCAGGTTGCTCGTCACAGGTGTTTTTTCTCCTAAGTAACACTGTCCTTCTTGAAGGCTTGGCCTGGGAGTGTGGGTGTCTCTCTTGCAGTGATTCATGCCTTTGGCTTGACAAGCTGCTCAAAACACCAACCAGCCACTCCCGCTTGCTAAGCCTGGTCCCAGAGGTTTGCCCAGAGCTCTTCTAGCCCTGTAAGACACCAGAAGGGGATGTAGTGCCCATCCCAGCTGGTTCAGGTTGTCACAGGGGAGTGCAGTTCATTGCAGCAAAGCCATGCTGTTCACTCCAGGTGACATCCTGACAGGCAGCCAGGACTGCATTCAGGAGCTTGGTGGCCTGAGTCCTAGGCAGTGGACTCATGCCCTCTCTTGCCCTCGTGCACACTGGCCAGGGAGCAGGCAGGCTACACTGCAGCATGAGAGACAGGGAGTAGATCTTCCCTCGGCGTCTCATCCCTGAGCCACCACGCTTCCTCCCTCCAGCCCTAGCAGCACTTTGGGAAGAAGGAGCGAGGTTTGTCCCAGGAAAGAAAGGCTGAAATGCCCTTGACGTGATGAAATGAGTGGTCTGTCATCTTGTTCAATAACATGTCATGGAGAAAGCTCTATAAAAATCTCTCTATAGAAAGCTGACAATAAAAAACAAAACAAAAAAATCCACCCCTCTCTCAAATCCTCAAAATCCGTAAGTGTATCAGAATAGTTGCACAATTATCCATTTTTATGATGCACATGGTATAGAGTATTATACAGCCAGACAAGTTTACAAGAACATATATTAAGTTACCTGCATGGGGAGAACCTGGCTGAAGTGAAAACATAAAACCTTCCCACGAGACAAGTGAGTGTGTGAGGGGGGGTCATTAAAGTGCAAGAATGGCTTTGAATAAGAAATGTGGCACCTCTGTCCCCTTTCTCCAATGCTACACTTGCACTGAAATAGGCAATTTTAAGATGGAAAGCCAAGGAGACCAGAACCAATAGAAGGAGCCTGTGGTGCTGCAGCCAGAGCTGCACAGCCTACACCAATGGACTTCCATCAAAAGACTCATGAACTTTAAAAATAACTAGACTCCAGGAACTGTATCTCTGCTGGGTGATAGAACTTTTGCCTCTGGATTATTCATGGTCTACCCATGAAAAATGTTGTCATCCCCTGGTAACATCCAACCAGTTAGCCTCACCTCGATGTCTGGTATGATGATGGAGCAGATCGTCCTGGAAGATGTTGAAGCATATGGAAGACAGGGTTGCAATTAGAGACAGTCAACATGGCTTCATCAAGAACAAATCATGCCTAACTAATCTAGTGGCCTTCTACAAAGGAGCGACTGCATCAGTGGACAAGGGAAGAGCCATGGATGTCATCTGCCTGGACTTATGTAAGCCCTTTGATACGGTCCCCCACAATATTCTTACCTCTAAATCGGAGATAGACCAGTGTGATGGATGGACTGTTATATGGATAAGGAATTAACTGAATGACAGTGTCCAAAGAGTTACAGTCAGTGGCTCAATATCCAAGTGGAAACCAGTAACAAATGCTGTCCTACAAGGGTCCACACAGGGACCAATACTATTTAATATCTTCATCAATGACATAGATAGTGGGATTAAAGGCACCCTTAGCAAGTGTGCCAATGACAGCAAGCTGAGCAGAGCTGTTGATTCACTTAAGGGAAGGGATATCATCCAAAGAGACCTTGGCAATCTTGAGGAGTGGATGTTGTAAATCTCATGAAGTACCAACAAGGACAAGTGCAAGATCCTGCATCTGTGTTGAGGCAAACCCTGGTATCAATACAGGCTGGGGGACTGAGAGCTACCTTGTGGAGAAGGACTTGGGGGTACTGGTGGATGAAAAATCAGATATGACTCAGCAACGTGCACCTGCAGCCCAGAAGGCCAACCATATCCTGGGCTACATAAAAAGAAGCTTGGCCAGCAGGTTGAGGGAGTGGATTCTGCCCCTCTACTCGGCTCTGGTGAGACCTCACCTGGAGTCCTGCATCCAGCTCTGAAGCCCTCAGCACAGGAAAGACATGGAGCTGTTGGAGCAGGTCCAGAGGAGGGCCGCAGAGATGATCTGAGTGCTGGAGCACCTCTGCTGTGAAGAAGGCTGAGAGAGTTGGGGTTGTTCAGCCTGGAGAAGAGAAGGCTCTGGGGTGACCTTATTGCAGCCTTTCAATAACTAAAGGGACATGATAAAAAAGACAGAGAGACACTTTTTACCAGGGCCGTGTAGTAACAGGACGAGGAACAACAGTTTAAAACTGGAAGAGGGTAGGTTTAGACTGGACGTAAGGAAGAAATGTTTTATGATGAGAGTGGTGAGACACTGTCACAGGTTGCCCAGAGAAGCTGTGGGTGTCCCCTCCCTGCAAGTGTTCAAGGTTAGGATGCATGGGGCTTTGAGCAACCTGATCTAGTGAAACATGTCCCTGCCCATGGCAGAGCAGTTGGACTAGATGAGCTTCAATGGTCTCTTCCAACCCCAGCCGCTCTGTGATTCTGTGCTCGTTCTTGCTGGTGGCACATGAGGTCAGAGTGGAGGCGTCAGCAGGATAGGGGATGCCAGGGGATTCCCTCCCAGAAGGGCAGTGCTGCAGAAGGGGCAGCGTGGGGACTGACACAACCTCTCCTGGTTAGGGGAGACCATTTTGCCTCAGGTTTGAGGCATTTTGACAGGACAAGCAGGAAAAAAACCAACGCCATTGTTCTCTGTGCTCTGCTCCTTCTGCAGGCAGAGCACTGCCAACTCGGAGCCTGTCAACACAGTACCTTTCTGTAAGCGTGAATTTTAACTTAGAAGGCTGTGGGGTTTTTTCTTCCTTCAACAAAACCCTTTAAACTTTCATTCTATTAACAGAGATATTTTTGTTGCTGTAGGTGGAACATTGTCTTCTCTGGCTAACCTGAGCCTCGCTTTCTGTTCTTTCTTTCCACCTGCGTCCTTCCCATGTGAAGAAAGCTTCTAGAAGAACTATTCTTTGAGAATTTGAGGGGGAGAAAGAAGGAACAGGCTATAATTTACACAAAATTAGAAGAAGTATTTGTGACACAAACCAAATATTCCCACAGAAATGTCTCTTTCCATACTGCAAAGAATATATTAACGAAGCATCAGAATACATTGCACAAACGAGAAAAAATTCTCAGGTTTTGCAGTTTGTTTTTCATGCCCAAAGCTAATTGCTTGCATTGGTTTTGTGAATTGTTTGGCATTTTTTCCCCTTTCTGAAGACTGACTGCACAAACTCGGCTGACTGAAATAATGATGAATTTTCGATTGTCTTGTAACAGGGAGACATTCTTCATTCGGTGCTGCACTCACATTGCGGGCACCCAGAGCAAGGGCAAGCTGAAAGCTCAAGGCTAGGTCACTAGTGGAGAAAGGGCAGGGACGTGTAGGGGAAAGGAGGGTTACTCTGAGCCTGGCACAATTTATTTTCCCCTCCGTTATTTTCCTAATGCTCCTGGAACCTTAGCGTGACCTCTGCCGCACCAAGCCATTGTGTATGGGTTCAAGATGCCAGTCACTCCCCAGTGCCTCAGCAGGAGAGAGGGAGGCATGATTTTAAGCCACTCTTGCATTCCCCCAGATACAGCTCTCAGGAAAAGGTCTTAACCAAAAATGAGAAGTGTCTTATGGCTGACACGTTGCTCAGTGACCGCTACAGAAATAAAGGCACGGGCACAGCCTGTGAGACAGGACAGGGAATCAGTGCTGGCAGCACTGCGTGCTCCCTCCCTGCTCCACCTATGAGGCCCCAGCCCAGGATCTGAACTCAGCTGTGACCTGCCTGACATGAGCTTAATTTCTCATTATCCCGTGCCAGCTACAAGAGCAATGTGACATAGACCACAGAGTAAATCCCTGCCCAGGAGGTGTGTGTGGATGGGCTCAGAGACATGGGTTCCACCAAGCGAGGTTGTGGGCTTGCTCAACAATCACCAACCCATCTCTTCTTTCCTTCCAGCAGACCGGTAATGTTTGTGTCATCCTTTGGCACTCCCGGGACGCTTTCCTGAAAGAGCAGTTAGTGAATATAAATGTCATATAATTGTGATAGCTAGAGGTTGCCTGATGGACGGGAAACATTTTGATTGTCTCGGGGTGGATTTGGTCTCATTATCTCAGATGACACCAGCAAATCTGCTCCTCTAGGAGACATGCTGTTACTGTAGTAACTTGTAAATGAATATTGGATGATGAGTTATTAGAGCCAGTCTGAACTGGTAAGTTTATGAGCACAGTGGGCAATCACTTTTTTTTTTTTTTTTTCTTTTTCCATATTAATTTCTTCCTCAGTGTGAATGTAAAACACAAAATCCACAGGTCAGATATAGGGCTCTTGTGAACTCTGCCTCCCCTATCAGACAGAGTAGATGCAGCCTGGAACTACTTTATCACTTTGCTTTTAATTAAAGCCTATAAAGGTTTTGCATTTTGTTAACAGGCTTTATATAAAATACAAAGTGGATAAAGGATTAAGTGAATCTTCAGATAATTCTACATTTTGGATTATCTCTTTTTACATAAGCAGGGCATTCACTACATCACCCAGAGCCACAACCAGCATTGCCTCATAAGCGATCTGGTGATAAACAGTGGTTACACCCTGCCCTTCTGGGGTAAGACCTGGTAGTGTGTGCCTTGGCTTTAGATACGTTCCCTGTATGGCCAGAGGGTATGGTATTTAGAGGCATCACTCTTGCTTAAACAAGGCATAAAACCTTCTTCTAGTCCAAGGAGAAGAAGGTAAACTTCTCCATGCCCCAGTCCATCAGCAGTTGCAACGCAACATCAAATACTCTGTACTACAATTTGTTGTCACCGTGGTGTGCCCAGCCCTAAAATGCTCTAAAGGGAGTTCAAGTAGCAAATCAGGTCCTGAGGGCATGTCCCACTCTCCATCCTGGCTTCTTCTGTATCCATACGGCTATAGCCCCTCTGCAAGGCTGGACAGTCTGCCAGGAGGAGGTTCAGGGTCCCCCAGAAACAAAACAGTAGAGGGAAATGTTCACATTATCTCTAAACTATGTTTCTAACCTGCAGCTGCCCACCCTTTGCACCTTTATTGCTGATGGAGGCTGTAGCTCAGGATCGGGGATCTAGATTCATCCCCAGTAGCCATCTGCGCTTCAGGAAAGCTCCCCATGGCAGAGGCAGAGTCTGTCTCCGCTCCCTCCACGGTCGCAGTGGGGACATCAGCTCCTGCTCCACCGAAACAGCCTCAGTTCAGCTCCTCTCTTGGGTGCCTCTGCAAAGGGCTTAAATGGTACTGGCAAGACAACCTTCATGGGTTCTCCTTGAGGGACAGGAGTAGTTTATTGCCCTTTTCTGTTGTTCCCCTTGATTTTAAAAGCCCTTCAAAATGTCCAGGAAGCCTATATTTCTGTCAGGGTATCCCAAACCCAAATAATGGAGAGTAGAAAGGCAATGTGGGTGAGGGTAGTGATCATGAGTGCAGGACAAGCTTGCACTGAGCAAGGACACTCCGAATGCTATGAGCATGTCTGGTCCTATGCACTCCCACAGTCGTGGTCTACTACTGTCCAGCCAAGATGCCTTTTTTCTGTTGTTACAGATCTTAAAGCTAAAATTCATGCTCGGTTAAGCCCATGGAGCAGGCATAGGGCAATTACCTCGGAGCAGGTCATGTAGATCAACTTGCCAACCTGCCAGACCTCTGCAGGTCCAGATGCTTCCATTTCATCCATTTCGTCTCCATGCTTTTCATTTATTTTGGCTAGCAAATAATCGTGCCAGACTCTCCACAGGAATTGCCCATGTGCGTGATTTTGCTTGTACCTACTCAACATATTTTATTCCTCAAAGAATGCACAGAAAGTGGTCCTGGGTTAGCCACAGAGCAAGATCCAGTAAGCACAGCAGCTAAACCAGGATCATTGGTCTGGGTGTCCACAACCCATTTGCAGCTTTGGCTGAGGGTCAGCGAGGTGGTGAATCTCCCTTCAACCTGAAACATGGGAAGTTTCCATGTCCTCCCCGCGTGGGCTGGGAATGGTTCATAAAATTTGGTTTCAAAGCAGTAGAGCTGGGGAGTGTGACCTCACTTCACCCTGCCAGTGTCTATACTTAGATCTCTCTTAGAAAGCATCTATGAGACAGAAATGCTTTAATATGGATCCTGTTTATATTTTTTCGGTTATGTTGTTTTCAGTAGAGTGAAGAATATAATGTTTCCTGATATCTCCTGCTTGCAGTTCAAGACTGCATGACCTTTTACGTTGAAAACACTGAGTTTTGAAAAGCGAGCAAGAAGTTTTAATTTGAGAATAATGGCTTTCTTTCCATCTGGGATACATTTAAAATGCAGTAACATATTCTTGCTGCATCTACTGCAAAAACAAATTTCTTTTTTCCAAAATACCTCTAAAAATATGTGGCTTCACCTAAAATTCAGGGTCCTCTGATACAGAGAGGTGTGGTGCTACAGTGCGGACATGTACTAAAGCAGCATTTTCTCTGCACACTCTCAGGTGTGTAATTAGCATGAGGACAGTCATTAACACATCCCATGTTCTGTGTCACCAAATCATGCCTGATTATGTTGCAAAGTGAGATTAGCAAAACGAGCTTGAAGTTGTCCTCTTGCTGCCATTTGATAGTAGGGAAAACAAATCTTTCCACTGCCAAAGTTGCAACGAATATTCAGTACTTACGAAATTCAGCTAATGCATTCATAATGACTAGGATTTTGTGTAATTAAAATTTTAAATAAATCCCCAACATGAGCCCTGGTTTGGACTGCTTAATTTCAGATATGAAAGTACAGCTTTTGACAAAATAGGTTGAGGGGTGTTTTTTTTTACTTCCTTCTCTTTTCTTTCATCTGAGAGATTTACAAAATCTCATTAGCATACTAAAAAATAGCAGAAAAGAAATTAAACGAAGACCAGGATTAAAAGACTTGCTAGTTTCTTCATGTCTTTTGAGCATCTGTCCCTGTGTGGTGGGTGTAAGTAATGTGGAGGTGGGTGTTAGTGGGTGGAAAAGCTTTTATGAGGCAGAAAGAAGCTGAGAATTAGAAAATTATTGAAGGCAGTTTCCATACAGATGAGAAGAAGCGATCAGACCCTGAGAAGCCAGGGAAGAGGAGGAAGAGAGAAAGAAAACTGAATAAATGGCACATTTCACTGGCAAAGAAAAAGCTGATTTGTTTCATCAGAAACCCTGAAAGTCACCATGGAGCTCTCACTCAAAGCATCCCAAAGCTGCAGGCCTGGGTCCCTCCTTGACTACAGAAATCTTTAGGTCAAAGCCAAAAATCCACCAAGTTCTCATGGCGTGTTTCCAGGTTGCTCACCTACCTACAGGGTGACTGCATCCCTTGTTGTCCCTTGTCATACGTAAGGTGGAGGAGAGGAGAGGACATAAGTGATGGCAGGTTAGCAAAGAGGTCCTGTAGCTAGGAGGAAGACCACTTTGCCCTGGAGAGCTGGGCTCTACTCATGATACTATATGATACTAGAGAGTCATTTACAGCAAGTTGTTCATGGGTGTCTTCTAGTCAGTCAGTCTCTGCTCTCGAGTTGCTCAACCTGAAGCCTTAGACCGCATTTGCAGATAGTTTGTCCACTGGTATCTGCATCTGAGTTTAATGCAGGCTGGATTTTGAAAATATCACATGCTCTAGAAAGCAATTCTACTACAGAAAATCAAGGGCTGTGTGATACAAGCTGAGCAACAAAATATGGTCAATACACTTGGATGCCTCTGTGACTAAATTCCTTGACCCTAAACTGGGAAATAATACTGCCATTGTATGTAACTCCACATCATAGGTATCAGCTGACAGATGCCTATGATGCACAGAGACAGCCACAGCAATGAGTCTTATAGAAAATATACATGGCAAGATGAACTTCTTTGAGAGGCAGTTTAAAAAAAGAAAATTTGCAGTCTCAAGGACAGCAAAAATAAGCTCATCATCGAAATGCATGATCTTCCATCCTCCCAGGTCCCACAATTTTTTTAAATAAAAAAGGGCCCAGAATGGTTTAACCTGGACAAAACAATGTGGGTTTCCCCACAGCATTATTCTCAGAAACGGTTGAAACAGACCTGTGTTATGAGTCTGTATATAAATATATTTATGTGTGTTTATGTAAGAGCTTGTATAATTTAATATATATTTTAAAGTCAACCTGAATCAGGTGTTATCCCAAACAGTATAATTTTTACAAGGTTGTGAAACTGGATCTCGGGGTGAGGTCACCTGTAGCAGGAGGCAGCGTTAGCACAGATGGTGGGTTTGTAACAGAGAGGGGGTGAGCACAAGCCCCACTCAATCCCTGGCTCCCATCAAAGGCCACAGCCACCGTGAACATGCACAGCTCCTACCAAGTGTCCCATAATCCAGCCAAGAAAGCTGTGGTTGAGTAGGAAGTCGTTTGGATCCACAGAAGTAACAGGTATGTGTTCCCTGTCAGAAGGAGGATTAGGTTGCAGTGTCTTGGCATGTGGTAAAACTGGACAGGGGAAGAGAAGGAGCAGTCTGCTAATTCGGGCTGGCTGGCATGCCCGATGGCTTTATTTTCATCATCTCTGCCATTATCTGTGTGACCCTACTCAGAAGCTCTACTGTGATGGCCATCATACTATATCTTTGACTTCCCCTAGGAAGTAGCTCAGCCCATGGGTGAATTAACACGTGTTTGCAAAGTTGTGTGTGATGGCTGGATAAAATGCAGTTGCACGAATGTGAAGTATCTGGAACAGGGTGGTTATTCACAGCACCTGCTTTGCTGTCACAAAATCCCTGTTGACTGGGCAGCAAATGAGTCCTTGTCCTCACTCCTTGGGATGTTCTACTCAGCCCACACTGCACTATTCACAGGCATGTAAAAGGCTGAGTTTTTGCACATTATGTGCATTACTGTAAGTAAAAGCATGAGTGAGGCATCCAGACTCCCAGTATAACACTGGGGAACACTAGAAAGTGCAGAAAGGTGACATTTAACCTTCACTCTGAAGAACTGAGCAGTTTATTCTTCCACAATGCGGCAGTGCTACTCACCCTCCTTTTACTCTAGATCTTCAGGGTCTGGGTCCTCTCCCGTAGGATGGGAGGGTGGGATTCAATCCTCCCTTACCCTGAGATGTTTCCACCAAGGAAATTTCCCATTTGCAAGTCAGGACTTTAACTGCAAGGCATTTGGCAGCTCAGGGCAGCAGACACCTTCTCTTTCCAGTTTGAAGTTGTGCTGGTATGCAGCAGAGAAGCGGGGCTTGAGGGATCGCAGGGTAGCGGGTGCCTGCACCCGACAGGGCCGGGAGCTCAGCTAGCAGGGGTGCAGTGTGGGTTGCTGCCTCCATTTCCACTATTTTTACCATAGTTGACCTACAATCTTTGCTAGTTAAAATACAAAAGGCCCCCCAGAGCTTGAGGAGCAGCACCAAACCCCTCTTTTCTGGGTGGGTGCCTCAGCTTCGCATCTGCACCCTGAGAGATGTGCTTGTGTCTTCTCTCCCTCTTGGAGATCTTGGAGATCTCTACCTCTTGGACCTTCCCTTTGATCTTCCCCTCAATTTTCTATCAAGTCACTGGTGACTGCAAGTGTAATGGTGGTAAGGAGCCACAGATTTACACCCTCACGTGAACAGGCATCCATTTCTCTCTCCATGAACGGTGTTGTCTCCAGTACAGCAGAAGAAGCCTATAGAGGTACAACTTCTTCCTGTCTGAAATAGGGCCGCCCTTCTGCTGCTTGTCTAGAAACCAGTAAAACCTCTGTGGGTCTGCCCCAAGGGTGGGTTTGGTCCTGACTATGTGTGGAGATTGGTGACAAGGGGGATGTTCCTTCAGGGTCTCTTGGGATGAAGTGAGTTTCACTCTGGGGCTCTGCATGGGCTGTAAAAGGAGCTGATGTTCTTCAGAGTTTGCCACCTACTCCTCAGATGTCAAAGTTGGAACAGATGAGTCACACCTAGAGTGGTTTGTTGCATTTTTAGCAGAAAGTCTGCAGAAAGGCTGGGGCAGGACCTAGAAGTCCTGTGTCCCAGGTCCAAATATAACTTCTATTTTTTTTCATAAGGAAAGCACTATGTGTTTATAAATTGCTCTTTACTGAATGAATTGTTCTTAAAGAGAATTACACTGTAATAAGCTGCACCATTAAAAAGAAATTTTTCTGTGAGCTGCAGAGCCTGGTTTCCTGCAGTTTGGTGTCTCGTGGTGGGATTATCTCGTGTCTAATGAGGAGCACTCTGGCTGAAGCCTTTTCTCCTGTTCAGAAAGACACTGTCTTATGTGGTTTCTCTGGTGTCTGTCATACATTAGGGATCAAACTGCCATTATTTAGGTTCTCTCCTATCTGACAATGTAATATTGCCCACGTGGACAAACTGTTCCTCCCTGGAGACGCGAAAGGGTCACAGTTCTCTACCCTGCTGCCTGTTCTCAGAAAACCAGTTGAAAATTAAAGTCTTTGAGACTTCTATCACACAGTTAAATTTGACTGAAATTGGCCAACATGCTAAAAGATAAATCAGAATAATCCTAGATGGACACAACAATATAATAAATCTAATTTTATTAGGTAATTGGGCAATAAATTATGGAAAGTAAATACTGGAACAGACTAAACATGCAAAAAAAGTTCATAAATATTTATTCAAGCACTTAAATGCACTCAAGGTGACCATTTTATGCCCGTTTTGCATTTCAGTTTTAGACATTCAATTCACAGGTATATGAAAGACCAGCAAGGGCACAGGCACCCCAATAGTTACACTCATACCTCAAAAGTAAATGTAAAATAATAATTTTCTGTGAGATTTTTTTTCACAGAGATGGGGAGTTTTTAAATGTTTCTTTCAGAATATTACAAAATTCAAAATTTAGAAACAGGAATGTTGAATAATTCAGAAACCAGATTTTGAAGCTGATTCTCACCTAGTTGGAGAATAAAAATAGCTCATGTGGTTTGGGCTGGATTTCCAGAACTTTCAATAAACTTGAACTGAGCAAAGTCAGACCAAAAATCCTTTGCTGAACTGATTCATGGAAACGTTTCAGAAATATGAGATGTGAAAGGGAATTCTCAATTATTTGCACACACACAAAAAAAATCACAAATGAAGGAAAGGAGAAAGATGCATTAAAAAAATTGCTCATTTTAATTTATTTTTCCAGTTCCTGAGCCATAGAAACATGCTTGTGATATAGTGATTTTAGAAGATACTTGGATTTTCTTACCTTGGATACAGTTTAGATGGATGAGCTACCATTGCTCTCCATGGTTATCAAATTAGAAGAATGCATTTCTAAATTCAATTACATCCTCAGTGGAAATGGTTTCTCTGACTCTGGTAATCTTTGGAGAGGAATTATACACAGTCTATAAAGCTTCACATTTCAAAACCTAATTTTGAATGTTATTCAAGAGGTTAATTTAAGATTCATCTTCCTAAAGAGGAGTTAAATAAAACTGATAGAAGGCTGGAACTTGCGGAGTGGTTGAGAGGTTTATCAGCATGTGAGTATGAGTTCATTAGTTTTAATTAGTATAATCACTAATGTTGAATTAACAGTTTGGTGAGAGAAAGTAATTGCTCACACCCACTGTATTAGATTGGGAGATTAGAATTCATTTTATGAGGCCATTAGCATTTCAGGGATTTTTTTAAATGCTTTTATGATCTGCCATTGCAGTAGCCTCCTTCACCAAAAAGAGTTTAAATTAACCATAACTTTCATCCTAATGGGATGCAAAAATTAATGTAGAATTAAGTGCAAACCAGCAATCCCACCGCGATAAGCAGGCAGCTAAAGCCACAAACCTCGATTAGTTTATAATGACCTGTTTTATCTCCCAGACAATGATAGTCATTTATCTGTCCTCAATTCATTATCTTCTTGGAAAGTTTATATTCTTGAAATTTTACACAGTAAAACAAATAAAATATGAGGATGGGAAAAGTAGAACAGCACTGTCGAAGTAATAATTCTCAGAAGAAAAAGCGCAAGGTTCAGTAATAAGGCTTAAATAGTCAATTATTTTTCATATCAAATGTCAGAGGAAGAAGAAACTACTCCCTTTGACACCCAGTGCCTTGGGAAGAACCCTGAATTTCACAGCAGCAGCAATCACAAACCTGTTCTGCCCATCATGTCCCTTGGCTGCTACTGATAAAATGAGAATGGAGTTCCAAGACTTTGTCATCCTGGTTGGCAAGGAAGCCCTGGTCATCTGAGAGCTGGGACAGTTGACCCAACATATTGCCTTCCAAAACATCCTTGAAAGAAACAGTGCAAGTTCTGGTGAGAAAAACTGCTTGCAGTAAGAACGCTTACTCTCACATCAAGGCTGTAATGAAAGGCATAGTGGTATCCATACAGAGATGAGACAACACACTATTTGCAACGTATCTCACATCTATGATAAGGGATTATGCTTGCCTCCGGTTAAAACAAGTTTCTGCTAAAAAATAGCTGAATAAATCCCAGATTTTCTGTGGCTTGGGCATGACATGGAGCAGAAGAACTGTTTGATGTTAGAACCATACTGTTGTTCCTGTAATTTTGGGTACATAAGTTAAAATGAGCAGTCCTGGGGCAGTATTCGGGGAATTACTTGTATCTTCCTAAAACATATCTTAAAGCAAAATGTATGTATATGTATATGTACTCTTAATTCTTCTTATAAGCTTCTCCAAAGGAGTTCAGACAGAGACATTGTCCTCCTACTTTTAAGCATCTAAACTTTAGGTACAACTAGACAGAATGGATCTCAACCTTAGTCACTCTGGCAGCAGGCAGTGCCACCTTTTAGGAGGTGAATTACTCCAGCTAGGATCTGAATCCGCCACGGGGCAAGGCTGCCTCCCTCTATTGACTGCAGAGGCAGTCCAAGGTAACCAGGTTTCCGTCTCGGGTGACTGAAGTAAATGTTTAAAACTGGGTAGGGTGAATCATGACCAGCATGCCTGTGCGTGGGGGTTTGTCTTTGCACAGAGTTATGGCGGAGAGCCATTACTCTTCCTGAATAGTGTTGCACGTGGATACACTTTTGCTTGAATAAGACTTACTCATTTCTCCTCAACAACATCCCCTTGACAGAGGCAGAGAGGTTTGCCTCCTACTTCTCACATGGAATCCTTCTGCAAGAGCTGCTGCCTTTCCTTAATTCAAATTTACTTCAGTATAAAAATTCTGTAAGTTTGCCATCCATCCACCTTTGAGAGTCATTTAAGATTTACGGAGGTAAGCGCATCAATTAGGCGCAAATACATCGACAAAAAAAAAAAAAAGAAAGCATCATATACAATAAAAACTGACTTTTATTTCACAAATTATTGGTGTTATAAAGCATATTGTTTCATGAGGAATGCCTGTATTTGCCAGTGTGTTTCATTAAAGAATAATAAAGCCATACATATTTCATTTCCTTGTTCTGAGCTGCAAGAGCCTTAACTATATAAAATGCCCCATGCTGTCCTACCTTTGTTGGGCTTGTTTTTTCTTTTTAATCAGATTTCTCCCCCCAAACTAATGAAATAGCTCTTTAAGCACATACATCACTTTCATTTGAAGTGACTTATCACAGCTCAGTTTCTCTGTTTGCCTGGAGAACAAGGCAACTGCCAGCATCTTTTGCTATGCAGATCCAGGTCTGGTTTGCCCCTGATCTTAGCCTGGTTTTAGCAGTGCTGAGTTCTTGGTGTTCCCACTGGTGCTATTTTAGGTGGGTTGTTGGGTGACCGATGTCTGTCGGGTCTGCACCTTTCATATCTGCACCTGTAATTTCACATGTAATTGCTCTCTTCTCGTAGTATGCACCAACTCGCTGTGCAGCTGCTCAGACGTCTGCGGAGCAAGGCGTCCTTCCCCCCTGCCATCACCATGAAGCAGTGCACGACCCCCAGCTGGTTCCCTGCACGTGCCCACTCTTTTCCTGCCCATGGGAAGGGCACCTGGAGGTGGTGGTGTCCCATCTGAGGCAGACCCACCGCATCAACATCCTTCAGGGGGCAGAGATTGTCTTCCTGGCCACGGACATGCACCTGCCCGCACCCACAGACTGGATCATCATGCACTCTTGCCTTGGCCACCAGTTTTTGCTGGTCCTCAGGAAGCAGGAGAAGTACGAAGGCCACCCCCAGTTCTTTGCCATGATGATGCTGATTGGCACGCCAACCCAAGCCGACAATTTCACCTACCGGCTGGAGCTCAACAGGAACCAGAGGCGCCTAAAGTGGGAGGCGACCCCGAGATCGGTACTGGAGTGTGTTGACTCTGTCATTTCAGATGGGGATTGCCTTGTGCTGAACACTTCTCTGGCTCAGCTTTTTTCCGACAATGGAAGCCTAGCGATAGGAATTGCTATAACCACCAGCAAAGTTCACAACGCTGAAGCTGAAATGTGAGGGAAAAGAGGAAGATGAGGAGGAGAAACAATGGTGCTCTAGCTGCCTTGTGAGAGCCAGAACTCGCGGACTTTTTGGGGGGGGTCTCAGGTCTTTTATGGTATTTAGTACTCGTCCACAGTGGGCATTATGTAAACATCCCGTGGTTACAGTCTCTGTGTAATGTATTTACCATTTTATTAATACAATTTTATGAGAAATTTTGAAGAGGTAAATCAATTTATTGTTGCCCTCCAGTAACACTGTAAACAACACTTTCTCCTGGGAAGTCCAACCAGGATGACTCATAGAAACCTTTGGTCTGAGCATGCTATGCAAATGTGTTTCATTTACTGTCTGCCTAATCGCCTGATATTAATGAGGCTCCTACACCTGTTAAAAGGTAAAGTATTCCACTAAGGGACAAAAGCACCCGATTTGCAACAGGATCATTGATCACTGACTCAAGAGCAACTTCAGCAAAACTGGTGTGCTGCAGCGAATTGACCTCAAGTGGACTGAACTGCAGTAGGTCTCAGACTATCAGAGGATGTCTGTGTCCCCTTCCCACCTTCCCTGTCCACTATCTACTTACTTACTTCCCTGTGATGGGTTTTCCATACTAGCAACAGCGATTTACACTGTGGTCACAGCCAAGCCCTGGGGAGCTCGTAGCTTCAGAGCTTCCTTCAGCTTCCGAGGAGGCAATGTTAACCACCCAGACAATGAATGCTTCAGAAGTAAGAATCACCACCTCTGCTGAGCCGGGACCTGGGAAGCCTCATCCTGCATTAAATGGTGGATGGCAGTTAGTGCATGGTCACTGTGAGCATGGTTAAATCTCACTCTTCTATCACGATGAGAAGTGAAAGGCTTGCTAGGCTGTCCGGCTCCAGGGTGGATATAACCATAGCCAGCCATCAGGCCTTTCACCTTTTTAGCTTCTATTTCCTCAAGCATTCAAAAAGAGATCTTCAGAAAATGAAGTATCAGGACAGTTGTAAGTTGTATACTGATCTTGCTATTGAATTCTGTGCCCCTTAGACCCACAGTGTGTGTTGCTAAATGTTGATTTAAAACAATGAAGCCAGAACATCTGTTTGCAAATTGGCTATGAGATTTGAAATGCTTTCCTTTAAAAAAAAAATCTAATTTTTTTTCTTCCATGCACTTGAGGGGGGGAGCGGGTCGCCCCTTTCTTCTGCTGAGAGTGTTTCACACATGACGATGGTCACAAGCAGATATGGGTTTCTCTAAGAACTTCTGCCTTGGATGGCTCCGTGGGGAGAGTCAGAGGGAAGTGCTGGCCGTCTCCTGACACTTGGTCTCATCTGCAGTCAGACATGTTTACTCCATAGCCAACAACAGCAGTGAAATCCCACCACAGTAGGGAATGTGTTGAAGGAGGGGGCTCCACAGTGAGTGTGACACATGAGAAGCATGGGAAATTGTCTTTTCCTGTTTTCCCTTCTGCCTGTGTGTGGCTGTGGCCTGGCTGCTCCTGAATGCTTTTTCTGAGAAACATCTGGTGAGTTGGGTCAATTAGTAGCTGGAGAGAATGAGACTCGTTTCTTGAGTCTTTTGGAAAACCAAGGATGGTAGAGAAGCAAGTGGAGAGCAGCGCTTTGGTGTTTCAGAAGGCATCTCACTGTAGCTCGCTTCAGGTAGGCAAAATCACTGACACTAATCTCTCCCACCTGCTGCTCTCCTGGACATTATTACAAAAGACATGTGAAGTAAAACAAATTGCAGTTTTTCTGAGACAAATGCTATGCAGGTAATGGCTTCTGAGTTGCAGATGTACCTCACCTGCTTACCAGAGCTTTCATAGCAGGTCACTTCTCAGAGAGGAGCCAGGATCTGTTCAACAATTGCTTACAACCACATAAGCCGAGGTCTGAAGAAGTCACAGTCCCTCTGTGATGGGGCATACCATCTCAGCTCTGCCGCCTCCAAATTTGGGGGTCAAGGGGGCAGGCTGGTTTGCAGTGCTTCACTGGAACACACAGGCTTCAGAGTGGCTTGCTTTTTCCCTGTGATGTTAAATATTCAGAACCAGCCACAGCTGCCCTTTCCCTAAATGATGGCAATAAATAAATCATTGGCATTTTTGTGGACTGAAACTGGCTTCTCTAGCTCCTCCGGCAAATATTCTGCTACTGAATTAAAATAAAGCAAAAGCAATAAAACTCCAATATAAATAGTTCCTCTAGCTTAAACATCCTGAGCTTTTTGTAAACTGTGGTAGAGACCTAACGTCTGCTTTTGTTGCCTAATCACAACCACTTTCTCGGGAATTCACTTGTTCCAGATTATTTACTTCCTGATAGTTGGCACCTTTTGATCTTGAAATATCTACTGAAATGATGAATGCGCTGTTGGTAGTTTTGGGCATGCCCCTCGCCAAAAGACCTCTGTATTTATGGCAGGATGAGTGTGACAGCAGCATTTCTCCAGGATGGGCATCTCTATTCCTTGCCAGTGCCCTAGTTTTCTGGTTTCAAAGGAACAGGAGGCACGGTGGAAATGTGACCTCCCTCCCTCCCTCCTCACATCCCACATGTCCTTCTTCCAGAGCTTTCTGATGACCACACCAAAGGTTCAGCCTTTCCATTTCCTTCCCAGTCCTTGTCTGGTGGCCACCCTTCTCAGTCCGCTCTCAAGGTCTCAGCCTGGGCTTCAGCTTACAGCTTGCAGACCCCATGGCGCTGCTTGCCTCCTCCCGCTCTGCATCTTGGGCGCCATTGATCAAATCTCTCTCACTGCTCTTTGCAGCCAACCAAGAAACCTCCTCATTTGGCTCTCTCCACTGCTGCAAAGCCCCAGCTTTGGCAGGGATTTCAGAAATCCGGATACTGTGGAGTACTGATGAAAATCTGCCCAGTAAGACTCCCAGTACAGAAAAGGACACACTTAGGGGAGAAAGGAGATATGGGTACGTAAATCCAGTCTTCATAAGCATCTCAACATAGAACTCCAATGTTTAAGGGTATATTTAAGGACTTTCTACCATGGAAGACACTCTAATCGCATCATAATTCAAAGTCTATGAGCAACCCTTCACTGCCATAAAGCAAAGGAGAAGCAAATATTCTGCATGATGGGACATAAATCCTAAAAGGCTGACAAGTAGGATCAACAATGAAACTCAATTTACATGCACTCTTTCAGTGCCCATAATATAGTACTTTTTACACGTCACTACTCATGGCTGAAAGACAGTTGTAGCATGGCTTAACAAATTTGGGATGAATTTAGGACTTCTAGAATTAATTTTGTACTCTAATATTTTTCATCTTTATAATGTATTACATTCAGTCATTCCAAACTCCTTAAAAAAATGTAAAGAGCTTACTCTGTGAAGTAACGAAGTACCCTTATTTTGGTGCAGGAGAAACTGAGGTCTTGTAAAGTCACTATGCAAACGTTGCAAAATTCTGTTTTCCTGCCTACCTGAGAGCAGTGTTGCCTCTTCATTTTAGGTTTTTTTTTACTTTGTCAAAATAGCATTCCTTTTTTTTAGAGTTTTTGCTTCTCTGTGTTCATGGAAAACCTACTTTGGTTCTTCTGCGCTATCTGTCAGACACAGTGTGAATGTTAATGTCAGATCTGCAGTAAAACAGCATTAGTGAGTTCAGCTCAATCCCATTATGAATTAAGCTCACATCATATATCCATGACTCCTTATAAATGAGCTGAAGCATCTCGACTCTCATCGTCTTGAAGATGACAAAGAATCTTGCTGAGCTAGTGCCAGCCAGGGGCTTGCTGAGAAGTAGGGCAGTAGTCCTCTTCCACTGCACTCTGATATCACATCCTTAGTTGCATACCATCCTTTATGAATACAGGCCAGTAAGCTACTGAAGAAAGGAGGGATGGTAAATTCTGGACAGTGAAAGGGTTATAACAAAATGAATGGTTTGCAATAAATGGCTGAATACTGCTGCCTGGCTCTCTCTTTCTGGCATGAGATGAATAAAACCTGATTGATGGTACTGTAGTATAGATGATTTATCTGCTTTTCTAGCCCAGAACACACCTGAAAAACACTTTGATTGGAGAAGAGTCCACCAGAACAGACTCAGAGAAGCACTTCTGCTCCAGTTGGATCAGAAACACCTTCTCACTTGAAGGAGCTGCAGATTATGAACTGTTCAGACACACGCATAAGTTTTTAAAATTTTTTTTTAATCCAATTAACTCTGCATTCTCACACTGTCTGAGTGAATGGCAGAAAACAAAGATTGCCACATGTATCATCAGAAGAACTATTCACACAAAAAGGTGATTCATCTTCTTTAGAGATGACCCTGTAGAAAACGAGGGGTTTTCACAGCAGGGTAGCACAGGGCAGTGCCTGCAGGCTCCAGAGGCGTACACATGCAACCGAGGGCAGAGTTCAACCTCGGTACAGAAACATTACTCAACAGAAACCACTTGGAGTGAGGTCACAGCAGGGGCTGTCAGGAAAATGGTCAAACCTCCTGAGAGCAGCAAACCAGCAGCGAGCTGAGGCTTTGTGTAGAGACGGGTCGCTTCACATCAGCACCTTCCACCCTGCAAAAGGGTCTCTCACCTGCTGGGAGCCTTGTCTTGGGAGCAGTGCAGATGAGAGGATCAGCCCTTGGCACTGTGGGTCTGTGTGCGGACGGCCCTGATGCAGCACAGTGAGTGCAGATACCCAGACCCAATCCTGCCCCACAGCTCCTCTGGTTTTAGTGGGTACCCAGCTACCTGCAGTTGCTAGCGGTTCCTCTAAGCCCTGGCACCTGACAGCTTTGTTCTCTTTCACCTGCATAGCTCCCATCAAGGTAGGAAAGTATTTGCTGAAAACCACCCAAAAAATCTTTGGTAGAACAAGTTTAACCTATACCTTATACCCTGGTTAGGACTATGATCACTCATTCTTTCTCTCTCCACAAAGGGAATAGACTAATACATAGCATTTTTATCCCCCTTTTGGCTCTCTCCCTCCAGAACACGCATGTGAAGGATTAGCAGGCAGTGATCACCTTCAAGAAAAGGGTGAGGACTAACATTCATTCCAAAGATGGCTGTTCTCATAGTACATTCACAAAGGGACACCAGGCTCCGAAAAGAAGCCTAACAAACCTTAGTGGCAGGCAAATGGGAAACACCAATTGCAAAGCCTGCTGTCCTTTGACTAGAGTGAGCTTTATATCTTCCAGGTACTGAAAATCCTCCTGAGACATTGCCTATCTGAATACATCACTTAATCTTGTAGAAAGCCCCAGGAGTGAGGGGTTCTTGCTGTTAGAAATTGCATCAAGTAACCTTACTGAAGATAAATGGCTTTGAACTTTCATGGCAACAGTGATGAACTGCTTCAACATCCATGTGGAGCAGGCTGAAAAATCGGAGATTTTAGACAAAGAAATAAACTTGTTCAAATGCAAATGTGAGATTCGGGGCAGAGTTTTCAGGTGATCTTAAAAGCACTTTCCTTCTTGCCGCAGACTGTATGTCTTCATAGCAAGAGTTATTTCACTGCCAGTCAGGTCCTATTGGCTTGAGTTCAAGAGAAACTCAGATATTCTTCCTTTCTCTACTAAGGGAGACCACTTTAAGAAGTAAAGGAAACACTGTCACATATGAAACATGTTTGGAAAGCATTTTCCTTTTCAGACCAGACTGCCTGGCCAGCAGGCTGTGGGGGGAGGGCTATATCTCCTACCTGCTCAGGGTGAATCCAGGGTTGCAAGCACAACCTCCATAGACATTTTCTTCATGTTACAATCCCTGCTTCAGCTACTGAAGATAACAGCTGTCAGGCAGCTGGCTTGAAGCCTTTGATGACTTTAAGACTGTTCTCTAAAAATCTACTAATATTGACTTTTAGGCTCAGAGGGTTTTAGGGAACGAGACAGCGAGGCTCCACTGAGGCTCTTCTAGGCTCTTCGGTGTGTGTTCTTGGGAGGGATGCAGGCAAGCCCTCCATCTTTGCCTCTGCCTTTCACAGCAGGAGCACTAGATACACCCACAGGGATCAGTTTCGGTGTCTCCTAATAAACTATGGCAGATGGCTGGACCACAGAACTAGATGTCACCAGTTCTAGAGATGTTCGGTCCAACAGCAGCCAAATGAGTCCCTCCCTTAGCTTGAAGAAATTGAAACAGGATCTTGCACAGAAACACTAGGCCCATTCATATCTCCATCAGAGAGCTCCTATTTCAGGATACTGGTTCCTTTCTGGATTCTGATGATGACAGTAGGCTACAAAACATGTCCAGCTGCTACTGCACCTTCCACAGTAGAGTCTTGATTGACAGAAAGGTCTCTGGGAACTACAGTAATATAAATGAATAATAGTACAATATACTAACATAAAATAATAATGCAGTGAGGCCTTTTAGGGCTGATAACATCTTTAAAAGCAGCAGCTGATACTGAAAGGGATCGTTAGTCAAAATGAGCTTCGGGTGATGCCTGTGCTTTTGCCTTATTGAGATGTGGCAGAAGATATCCAGAAGAGTGACAGTCTCAGGGCTACCCTGATTACTCAAAGAAACGCTGAACTAAATAAAAAATAGCTAGGAGAGTCCTGAGTAAAGCAGAAATATATTGCTGTTGCCTCTGGGCAGCAGTTTCTTGTGACATGTATCCTTGGAAAAGAATTTCCAGTAGGCAGAGAGGGTTGAACTTCAGCATGTCATAGCCCCTGCTCTGTCACTTCCAGAATTTGCACAAAAAAATTCTTAACCGGAACACAAAAAAAGAGTATAAATATCCACTGAACGGTGTGACCAGTGTGAGAGCTGCCAAGGAGATTTATCCAGCCTCCTCTGGGTAAGCCTCCACGCACTTCTCTGGCTGGACTGGCAGAAGACAGGGACAGCCCCAGGTCTGAGGAGGACTGGCTGCATTCCTGACAGCCTGCAAATTGTTGTTGCTGTTGTACAGCGATTGTGTGTGATAACTCCCACGTTGAAAAGCAGTGGAGATTAAACCTGGGCCCTCCAGCAGTGCACATCTGTACCAGCTGATGTTGACAGCCAGGCTGTGTGTTATGGCAAACTCACCAGCCCTATAGCCTGTTACACAGAACTGACTGGTGGTTATGTATACGCTGAGAAGTCACGTTGAAAACACATTTCTGTGTGAGATATGTCCTTAGTGTATAGAGGGCGAGCACTTAATCATACTGTCTGTACTGGATGGCATCTCACCCATGCTTCCTGACTGCTCTACTACTCTCAGCTGGAAACCTGGAGGAACCAGAGCTAAGCCACTGGTCATGAAGCTGTCCAGGCCACTGAGGTCAGCACAGAAGCATCACAGGGGTGTCCATCCTGGAGGGCCCATTGCTGTGCATAGAGAGAAACTCCCAACAGCGCAGGCCCAAATGCTGAGAGGTCTTTGAACAGAAGCCTTACCTTCAGAGATCCTCCCCATCCAGAGAGAAACAGGATTTCTATCTCCAAAATGCACTTGTCTTCGCTCAAGTTACAACCTAAGTGAAAGCCCTGCCACTACTCATGAAGTTTCCCTGTACAGTGACAGTTCACTTCACATTCAGACTCAATGGCTGTCTGGTCAAATGGGCCACACTTTGGGCTCTTAGTTCCTCATTGACTGACATGACTGCTTTTCTGTGTAGGCACAGTGTAGCTCTTCTCGAGACTTGATAATGCTACCCAGGTACAGGTTTGCTGCAGAAACCCCATCTGCACCATTCAGCCACAAGATCAGAATGATCCTTTCCAGCCCCAGAACTGTAAAGCAGTTACATTCACACTGCATTGCTGTGAGGTCCATGATCCGGCTGCAGGTGAGCCAGCAGAAGCATCAGAAGCCATCCTACCATAATAGTCCCACCAATTTACCAGGTTAAGTCACTTGCTCAGCCCATCGTGGGTCAGCTGCCCATTCTGGAGCTAAATTAACCCCACGTATTGCAGCCATCTACAAGGCTGATGCACTGTCTAACACAACAAATCCCATTTTCCTCTTCTGATTCCCTTGAGCAGACACAACAACCAGTTCTAGAGACAGGTCTGAACCATGACAGCTAGGTTAGGAGCTACACTGCAGGTGAAACTTGACAGTGGGACAAAATGACACCAAAATCTAACTCTGATACAAGGAGTGGTGGAGTTCAGCAGCAGCTGAAAATAAGAAGAAATGGGGATGCTGATAAGGAGGATTACAACAAAGTGCTCAAAGGCAAATATGACAGGAAAAATACAGTCCTGGGCTACAGGTCAAGAGGTTTTTCTGGAGCAACCTTTAGTTTTGGTGATAATGTCCTGGCAGAAAGCTGACACAGCTTGGCTTTCAGACCTGCTGGGCTGGGCAGCAGCCAAGAACAGCATTTATTCATTACATGTAAACTGAGCAAATTGCCCAGGGAAGGGAGTCAATAAACATGGAGCCTCACGGCACCATTTTCACAGAGTGACCTTTCAAAGTATAATTGCATGTTAAAAGACTCGATGGCAGTCTTCTCTGAACACAGAAGCACTATCCGAGCTGGCTTGGGGACTTATTTGTTGTCAAGTAGAAGTGTGTTGGAAAAGGGCTGTGTAGTTAAAGGCTGCTTTTGGCCAGCTCCCACACAAAGCTGTGATCAGGAGAGGTCCTCCTGACTGCTCAGCTACACAAATGTTTGGTCTCAGATCCTCTAGGGAAAGGCAGAAATAACAGTGGTGGTGCTGGGAAGCGTTTTCATTGTCACTTAAAATGCCTGTAGCTTACTGCTGTCTTCTCATCCAGTGGTGACAACCGCATCCAAATCACTTTGTCTGGGGAAGATTTTGATTGTGGTCCTGGTGGAACATGATCCTGAGAACAGTCCTCAGTGCTCAGACCACAGCCTTCAGGCTGCAGCTCCGACTCAAACATTGTCATGGAGTACAGGATCACCACTCCCAAGGCAGAAGAGCTGAATGTCCACTCATCACCCCACCTCAGACCAGTCTCCTTCCCTGGCAAGCAGCCTTGCCTCCAGCCCAAACACTCCACAAAACTATCCTTACTCCTCCACGGGTAGCAATCCCATCCCCTTGCAATGCTTAATGGCCCTCATTTTAATTCTTCTGAAAAGCAAACTTCCCAGCTGTAAAAGTGAACCCAAACCATCTCTATGTTATGTCAGCGTAATTGCACAAGACTCCACATTCCCAAAGGGTTAGGGGATCCTGGCTATCTCTTCAGCCTTGTGCTAGATGCCACATGTCGTAACACAGTGTCATTTCCTAGGATAGACACATTTAACCCCAAGGCAAACTAGCACAAGGCATTGCAAAGCGCGCAGCAGGCAGAAAACCAGGAAGAGAGAGGCTTCCAGTTTCAGTCAGCTAGAAAGAAGCATCAAGAAGTGCAATAAGGAGTCCTTGGATCCCTGAAGCTCAGCAGAGGACTGTGGAGAAGAAGAGGCATTTCTGGAACGTGACAACTCCGTGGTTTAATTACAGTTCAGGTCACTTAATCCAAAATGCTCATGTTAACCTTTGAGATGCTGAGGAGTGTCCATCTGTCAGCATCAATGACAGTATCTTCAGAAGCCCATTTTTTCTTTTAAAATTCAAGTAGTATCTCTCTGCTATTGGCTCTAGAAAAATAATCCTTTAAGAAACTGAAACTATTCCTTTTTGGATGAGCAGTACATGGCTGTGCCACTTGAGAGCCTTGCGGTGGCAAAGCTCCTAAAGCAGCTGCTTCATTTAAGAACCAATGCACGGCAATTTTTTCCTAGGACTTTAGTCAGGACATCTAGGCATATACTTAAGCATTTCAATGGGCAGGGAAGGACTAAGCAGAGACTTGAAGATAAGCATGGGTAACCTGCCTGAACTCAGGTGAGGTATGCCAGATTGGAATTTAAGTAAAGAAAGTGACATAGGATTAGGGAAGAAATTTACTGTACAAACCCTAAGAAGGGTTTTCTTCCATACATCTTTTAATATTACTTGTATTTGTTAGTGTTCATATTCCACTGTCCCCCCTAAATATTTGACATTGGCTTAATACTTTACATTGTATGAAGTGCTCTGCTTTAACATGCAATGATGCCTCAGAGAGAATTTTTTAATCTGAACAAATGTATATAATTTTCCAGAAAGCTTTATGATGATGTATTACATGAAAGAGCAGCAATAAACCCTCCTATTGGTATCTGTAAAATAGTTCACAATGTCTGCCGTGAAAAACGCCATTAAATCCTATTTGGCATTCTCAGCTTGTATCACCTGCTTGTGTTGGAGGGCTGCTTTTATGAAGAGGGTAGTGCATCATGGGAGGGTAGAAATGAAATACTACGAAGAAAAGAACAATTGCCAAAGTGTACTGCCTGCAAAATCTTGTCTTACTATTTGTTACCTTTAATCTTCTACAGTCACAACCAGTTTCAAAAGAAAAGTGTCACCATCACCAAGAGCGAAACACAGGTCCCGACACTCCCAGCTTGGGCTGTCGCCAGTTGCTGTTGTGAGCTGGATTCAGCACCGCCTGCATTTGGTGGTGGGAGCTTGAAAACCGATGTAGGAATCAGAGTTTTGGTCCTGTGTCTAGCCCAAAGATGGTCATCCGGGTAAACAAAGAAAGGGGTTCTTGATGTTTTCTAATCTTTCTCTTATTTGATTAAATGGAACCAACAAGAGGCTGCTCCTCATTGCTTTCAGGCTTTGGGAGCTGTTTTTTGTTTGGTTGTTTTTTTCTTCTGGACAACTAACAGGGAACAGACTTTAGCACTACCCCATAAGTGGTCAAGGACCTTCACAGATTAATTATTTAATTTCAAGCTGGTTATTTACAGGATTAGAATTGGGCAAGATCTCTAACCATATTGCCTGTAAATTCCTTTTAACATCAATCTTCTTTTCTGCTTGCTTATTGCCAAAACCTGTTTCAGGCACTCATGAAGCTTGATAGAAATTGCCTTGAAAAGAGCCGAGTGATCAAAACTGGCCAGATGTGCAAGATGAATATTCATGGTTTATTGGAGCAACTTGCACCCTCTTCTCAGAGCAGGGTACCTTCAGCTGACCTGTTGACTCTCACACAAATTGCTGCCTTATTACCACTCTTTCCTCTGGAACCTAGCTGCAAGAAACATTGAGCTCGTGTTGAATAATTCAGCAAAACAGTGAAAGAATATTGTATCTGATCCAGAGTGGAGGCACCTGAAATTCCCTGCCATATGTGCAAATGAAAGTGGACTTGAAAGGACTAGAAGAACCAACCTTTCCCATTGGACATCATGGTCATAGTTTAACCCTAGCCAGCAGCTAAGCACCAGACAGCCACTCGCTCTGCCCCAGTGGGACGGGGGAGAATTGGAAAGGTGAAAGTGAGAAAACTCATGGGTTGAGATAAAGACAGTTTAACAGGTAAAGCAAAAGCCATACACACAAGCAAAGCAAAACAAGGAATTCATTCACTACTTCCCATTGGCAGGCAGGTGTTCAGCCATCGCCAGGAAAGCAGGGCTCCATCTTGGGAAGACAAATGCCATCACTCTGAACGTCCCACCCTTCCTTTTTCTTCCCCCAGCTTTATGTGCTGAGCATGATGTCATATGGCATGGAAACTTCCTTTGGTCCATTGGAGTCAACTGTCCTGACTGTGTCCCCTCCCAGCTTCCCATGCACCTGGCAGCGTGAGAAACTGAAAAGTCCTTGACTGCCTAGCAACAGCTAAAAACATCAGTATGTCATCAACATTACTTTCATCCCAAATCCAAAACACAGCACTACACCAGCTACCAGAAAGAAAATTGACTCTATGCCAGCCTGAAACCAGGACAGACGTGAAGCATGGATGTTGTCCCCTCTCATTTTAGACAGCTGGAAGAGAAGTGCCTGAGTCTGCACAGGTCGTCCCTCGTTTCCCCTGTAGAGGGTGGAGGTAGGGCACTTTGAGGATGTAACCCATTTCAGCTATTTAGACACCTACTTTGGGAGGAAAGGAATAAAGTCATTACATTGCTCACATCAACCTCCACTTTTTGCTGGGGGCTCAAATCTCCAGGAAAACCAGAGTGAAACCCACCCCAAATTCTGCAGGCTAGAAACAAAGCGTGCCTTGTGCTTGCACTCCTGCCTTATGCCAAAATTTCCTGGGGAGTTTATTCATTTACCAGCTGGCAATAACAAAATGTTACCAAAGGAGCATCCTAGGATGTGGGATAGCATCGGTCTCCAGTTCAGCAGCAAACAGAGAATTTATTTTCCATTGTCTTCACTTTCTCTGGCGTGCCAGCAGAATCCTAGACTCTGATGCAACAAGGTCTAAAGAGCAGGGCTCCATCTCTTTCAGGATTAACAGGTTTCTTCATGATAGACAAAAAAAAAGATCTGATGATGGAAGAGGGATATCTGGCAGATGATTTTCCTCCACTTCCCCATGCATGAATATCCCAGTGGTTGCAGAGCAGTCACTAGTTTGCAGAGAAGGCAGTTAGTTGAACCTTCAAACCCAAAGCGGGAAGGGTCAGAGTGCTTTTTGTGAACTGGCATGATGTTTGGGGAAGGCAGTGTGGTAATTCCTTTAATACAGCCAAATTTCATGCACAGCAAGAACAGGGTCTAAAAATAGCCTGGGATAGTAATGAGGGCCTGGCACACACCGCCTGTATGACAAGATGATGATTCTTTTTGAAAATGCAATAATTTAAGGGGTTGTTTCATTGTTTCTTTCTGCTGCTGCATAGGGTTCAGAAACATGAGGCTGCTTGGGTCTTCAATATTTCTCCTTTATCTTAGGAAAATTAAATGTTAATGGACAAAGGGGAAAATGACTAGAAACAAGAGCTGCTTTATTTTTCCCAAGGCTGCTAGCATGTGATCAGCAAACAAAGTGGGTCAGAGAGGGCTTTCATAACATTTCAGGTGGATTTCCACACAGCCCAAGATGGGGGATTGGGATAATTCTTATACACAAATACTTTGATTTTCCCTAATTTGTAGGTATTAGGGGCTGAAGCATCCACACTTTTTTTATTCCAGCCCAAAGCTTAGACATGTGGGTTGTGTAAGAGATGGACTGTGAGCTCCAGCTGGACCTTTCTGCAATTATGAGATGCTTCTGCAGCCTCACAGCCGTTTCCCAGGCTCTACACTGTCCCCCGGGAGCACATGTGATGTAGCCTGTCCTTTGTTGCAGGCACTGCTGGGAGCTCCCTGTCTTCAGCTTGGTCACCTCTCCTCCTGAAATCCGCCTGGCAGCTCCAGGTTAGCCCAGGACACTCACTTTCATGGGACACCTGCTTCCCCAGCTGCCTGTACATCTGACGCATGGACAGTCCCTTGGAAGGAGACATCTCACCAGGCTGGGAGAGTGACGGGGTAGAGGAAAAGGCTTGCTCTCATCTGTGAGCAGCACGGGCACAGCAGAACCAAAATCCATCCTTGGATACAGCTGCTGGTGGTGAGGCTGAGCTGCCCCCAGCTCTGGTGCACCCAGGCAAAACCACCCAATGGCTTAGGCACAATGAGGACATCGCAAGGCGCAGGGCTGCTTAAACCACTTCTCTGAAGGAAACCAGGCTGAAAATCAGAGCAGGAAGCTAGAAGTGTTTATGAAACATATCTTTGTTTTCCTGTCAGAGACAGCCAACTGCCTGCCTGTTAACAGTCTACATTGGTAGACCATAAAGCATGCAGCAGATCAGGAGTTCTTTTCTGGCACACGCACACTTGTCTCCTATAAATACTACTCCGGGAGGGAACGAAAAAGGTATTGTCTCTTAAAGCTCCCATTAAACAGAACCACACAGATGGTAATTAATGCATCATGACATGACTAAATTGTAAGAAGAAATTGCTGCAACAAGAAGTCACCGCAAGAACAGCAGGATTCAGATTAGCGTTCTTTTTGACATGAACTCCTTCTTTGCTTAAAGAGCTAGGGACTAGCTATTCCACACTATGAAAGATTTATTTGTCTGCTTTCTTGAGTTTCAGGTCATAATGGAGCTTTGTTATCTTTAACAGATTCATGTACTCCTTCCCCAGTGTTTTGTCAAACAATAATACTTACAAGGTAAGAAAAGGGTAAAGAAAACACAAAGAGAAGAACCAACCCCTGTGTCGTAAGTCGCAGGTAGGTGAATGTGCATTTGTGTGCGTGTGTGTTTAGGAGAGTGGTTGTTTATTGCACCGTCCAGCACAGAAAGAAATAATTTATGTACCATCTACATGCAAATGTATCTTTCATTTAGGTAACAAACTGCACCCTTGTATAATTTACCCAAACAATGGAGCTGCGAGGACACTGCTACTAATCTTCAAAAATCAACTGTGCCTTTTCAAAAGGTATTTTTGTCTTTCTGTGAATTGATCAAACTTGACAAGTAATTTCAACCTAATGTTCACGGCTATTCTCCTCTCTCCTCACCATCTGTAGGTGAGAAATCCTATTTTCTGGAAGTGACAGAGTAATGCAGGAGGCAGCAGACATCTGAAAAAAAAAAAAAAAAAAAGTGGTTCTCCCAGAGCTACAGGCAAAACAAGGGTGGATTCAGGAAGGATATGAGTATTTTTGAACAAGTGATATATTCTTCATGCCTGCAACTGTCCACATGGAGTCATGATTTTTAAGCCACTAAATTTAATGAAAATAACTGAGAGATTAAAATGTCTCTGTATTTAAAATACTATAGTAGAAACGCTCCAGTGGAATAGCCTTGCTATTGTTAACAAATATAATAAAAACTCTCAGAAGAAATTCATTCTCCTAACTTATTGCATCAGTGAAAACTGCATTATAGACAAAGAGACTGAATGTAAACTCAATTTGCTTCCAGATTTATTTATAAAAATATCAGCTTTGACTGAAAGCTAGTCAGTCCTGCATCAACCAATACAGCAGAAATTGGAAAAAGGCCAGTTATCAACCTGCCAGGATCACTAACATGACTGAGATTAATCCAAAGCAATTTGCACAGCTGCAGGAGAATCTTGTGCAAATTTTGGACTTTCTCCCAGGAAGTACAATGCCAGCTTCTTGGGGTCCTTATTGGCTATATCAGGACACTTCAGGGAATACAGAGCAGCCCCCAGGCACCAGTGGATGGAGATCCTGGTGTCCCTAGGCTGAGAGTATCCAACTCCAAACATAAGCATTTCTATGTGCAATCCAGACAAATACACCGAAGTTGAGAGAGCAGTTAATTTTTTTTATTTAGAAAACCTTCTATGCATGTGCTTTTCCCCTTTCCGGCTCACTGCTGCCCCTGAGAAATCATTCAGGGCTATTTTCCCTAGCAAGTAGGAGGTCTTCACATGAGACACCAGGCACCCTCACATCTACCCCAATGTGAAAGGATGTTTTTTTTTCACAGTGCCTACATCCATCTAAATAACTGCACCCAGGAGTCTCCCCAGCTGCTGTGTCCTGCTGCACATCTGCAAGTGTCCTGCCTCCAAGAGCCCCAAGCCAGGCTCTTTCCCACATGCACACTCTGCTTCCCACACAGAGGGAGCCCTTCTCTCCTCTCTTTGACCCTCTTCTGGGGCTGCTTACCGTCATCTTTGGCACGGACCTGCTAAATGTAAACCAAAGTATTCATTTCATGAGGACAAGAGGGATAAGTGGTGGCCAGCAGGCAAGCTATCATTCAAGGCCAGCTGTGGGTGAGGTTGAAGCACCTGGCTGTGCAAGGCACAAGGGACAGCTGGAGGGTGGCAATTCACTTTGGTGTCATAGAGTTTTTGAAGTTCTGAAATCTGCTTAAATTTTCCCACTAGAAGAAATCCTATAGCTTCTGATGGTTTTCACAGAAGGGGATTATGTCAAAGCAGATTGCAAAGGTCCTCTGGAAGATTGAAAAGGTCAGGGCTTTCAGGTCTTCCTGTATTTCTCCCCCTCTGTTTCCCTCCCTTAAGCATATACCCAGACAGTCCACCTCAAACTTCACTAAAGCATAATGCCAATACATGGTCGTAATCAATATATGACCACAGAACATCTTCTTTGGGAAAAAAAAAAAAGAAGCTAGCAGAAAAATACATTTTTTAATTAAAAAAAAATAAGAGTTCTCTCTGCAACTCTCCTAAACATATTTTATTCCCAGACATCCCAGCTGAAATAAAAATTAAGCCTCTTTCTGTTGTCAGGTAGGTGGACACTGTGTTAGCTTCTCAACCAAGAAAATTACCTTCATCTCAAGTTCTGGTCGCTGCCAATTAGTGCAGGTCATGGGGTTTTCTGATTGCACAAGCAGGAGCTGATCCTCTAGGTTTGCCGTGTGAGAGTATCTGTGATATGCAATAGTAAGTTGGCCATGCAAGGACAGAGAAGATATTTTTTGGTGACAGAACTCACCAGAATGGGATTCCTGAGCCAGGAAAGTGCCAGGTATATTTGGCTCTACTTCAGTCAGGGGAATGAGATTTCATTCTGCAAAAATAAATAGTGGTTTGCCAAAATACATTGGCCTCTAATAACAACACTACTCTTGTAGGAAAATGAAACAAAATAAAACGAAACGAAACAATTCATCAATTTCTTGAATCATCCAGTCCTGAAAAATGTTATTTTTTTTCCCTTAAATCTTAGGTCTTTCAGAGGTTGTGAGCTTAAACTCGTGGTGAGGTCAGATAGACTCCACTGAAGAGAGCTCCTCTCCTCTCCTCTCCTCTCCTCTCCTCTCCTCGCCTCGCCTCGCCTCGCCTCGCCTCGCCTCGCCTC
>Ga0065711_1028259_pt1 | contig 42487 bp, 35 predicted proteins | sample Hoacrofraction12_FD_59098 | JGI IMG/M metagenome (GOLD analysis project Ga0065711, IMG submission 59098) | Hoatzin crop microbial communities from Cojedes, Venezuela - Epithelial fraction 12 v2 (version 2) | ecosystem: Host-associated > Birds > Digestive system > Esophagus > Crop | place...
TTCCTGTGCCTCAGTTTGTGCCCATTGCCCCTTGTCCTGTCACTGGGCACCACTGAAAAGAGCTTGTCCCCATCCTCCTGACACCCACCCTTCAGATATTTGTAGGCATTTATAAGGTCCCCTCGCAGCCAGTTCCCACCGCAGGATCGTGCCTTCCTGGACTCTCATGAGGTTCCTGCTCGATGGCGATCTTCCCTCCATCATGAGCTACGGCACGGTGCTGAGCTGAGTACCCACCCAGAGGTGACCGTGTTTCACTGGCAGATGAAATGGGTCCTGCCTCTATGAACTTGTGAAGCACTTTGGGATCCTCTAGCATGGGAGGAATTGTTGTTTGTTTGTCTGAGCCAGTATTTTTACTGTGCTTTGCTTCCATTGCTCCTGTTAGATGTGTCGAGTTTCATTATATCTTCAGATAAGGCTCATGTGAAATGGGCTTCTGTTTTGTTTTCTCACCAGAGGAGTGATTCATATTCAAATTGAAATGTTGGATTGCTCTAAGCCAACCTTCAATCCGTGTGCTAATTGGAGGAGAGGGAGGCGCAGGCATGGACTGAGCAGGATTGTTTTTCTCTTACTGCATTTATAAACTTTCCAAATGGCTTTTTAGGAAGGCAGAGGGACTTAACTGCCTGGCATGGGAGAATCCTGGTCTTGTGTGTTTTAAGAACACGAGCCTAAATCTCATCTCTTGTCTGTTTAGGCTGCAGCACCATATGCTACCAGCAATATTGTCCAAAAAAAAAAGATAATTTATAATCCCTTTTAAGTTTAAGGTTTTCTGGTGGTTTTTTTCATCATCTTTGTTAACGTGGTCCTGTATTTTCTCTTTATTCATAACACTATTTTTTAAGAAAGTTGCTTGCACTTCTGTTGAGGCAGTGACTCTGCAGGCACTTTCTGCAGCACAGCCGAGGCCACCAGTTCACGGTCTCTGCTGCTGCCTGACGCTTTCTTCAAAGGAGCCACCCACAGAAGAGGAGAGCTGCACAGTCTAGTACACATTTCTGGCCTTGTTAGAAACTGATGCTGGCTTGTCCAGTCAGAACTCACTCAGGAAACTTTATCACAGGTACTCTAAAACAGAGAGAGCAGATGGTGAGATTCCAGCTGGGCGTTTGTGTGTATTCAGAGCTGTGTTGCTCTGTCACCTGCAGCTCTTAGAGAGTGCCGTTGTAGATCTCGTGGAGCTTAGAGCCTATCCCATAAAAAGCCAGACTGAGGTGATAGTGTATATAATGGAAATCTATAAAATTTGAGTGAGTATCCTCACCTCAATTAAAGTGAACTTAACTAACCAAACCTACTCAAGAGGGTATTTGCCATAGTTTACACTTACAGTTCCTTGGTTCTTCCAGGTTGGACTTGGCAGTGTGAAATGATCCTTCACCACTTGCCCTTTTCATTCCCCCGGACTTTGTGAAACTGGTTGAATATTCCTAAGGTGCCCCGAGGTTTTTAGATAAATGTGATACATGAAGAGACATTGACACTTTTAAAGTAGTACCTGAGGAGCCACTGAGCCTTGGAGGATCCCTCAACTTTAATGGAATATCCATGGCTACGTCCTTTGCATTGCTTTGGCAGTTCAATTACACTAACAGACTGAGGGCATTGTGAGGATCAAAAATGGTCTGCATTTCTGTTGACATAAAGTTAAAATGTACATGAAAGTGTTTCCAACGAGAAGAAAAGAAAAGAGATAGTGACAGGTCTTCATAGCTGATTGTAGATTGGTTCACCACTGGAGAGCTGTTGAGACGAATGTGAGACCTTGGTTACACGTCACCTAAATACTTTCTGACTTAGGAACATTTGAGCTGGAATTGCTTGCAATTAGTACAGTCTTGGCAGAAACTGGCATTGCTGCTGTTTGCATAGAAACTGTTTGCGTAGTCCAGTTGTGCCATGGGGAAAACTGCTGTTAGCAAGCAGCACAGGTGTCATCTTGACGTGGTGTCTGTGCAGTGACTGCTCTTACAGCAGCTGATGGTGTCCTGGATGGTACGCTAGTGACTCCAAAAGTGAGAGCATAGCTGTTTGTCTCCTGTACCTGCTCTCTCACCCATGCACCATGGTCTTTAACCTATTTATCATCATAGCTACAAGTTTTTTATGCAGCTGTTGGTGTTTGGGAGCTTTCAGCTGCATTGCTTTTGAGAACCTGGGCCCTTGCATGGTCTGGGGAGATGTGACTGTTGCTCTGCTCTTTGTAGTCGTCTTTGGTCAGATGAGGCAGATTCCGCTACAGTTGACTGTGGCGAGGCTAATGTAGAGGGCGACCTGTTGTAGACTTCAACAACCTGTCTGGGATCAATCACCCAATCAACACGGTAAATTATATCTAAGAGTTTGTTAAATAAAGGAATTAATGAGGACCAGAGGGCACCCCCTGGTCCCCGTAACCTGTGTTGCTGCTCGGAGGTTGGGCAAGGTGTCTCTTGCCTGCTTGATGGAGCCTGGGAGCTCAAGAGTGGGTGGCGTGGGAACTGGGGACAACTGAGGATTCGTACAGGGATGCAGAGTTGCTCCCTGGGGCAGAAAAATAAAAGTATGATTCTTGGCCCTAGAACGAAGAAAGCAAGACGCTGTGGACTTGTTGCAACCCGTGCAGTCTGTGAATGTTTTCTTCTTGTCAGTTGCTGCTGTCCCGTAAGTAACTTCATTGCCAAAGGGCAGAGAATGAACTAGTGAAGTGGGAGAGAGGGCTACTTACTGCAGGGCTATGTGTTGTGAAAATCTGTGCACCAAATGTACAATTCTTCACTTTCTGCTCTTGCAGTGTTGATTTATCTATATGATATGGTGGGGGGACAAGGGATGGTGGTGGAGGAGGTACCTCCATCTTGTCCAGGAGAAAGCACATGTTTAGATGAGAAGGCATTGTAGATACAATGCCTGAAATTAGCCCTTAAAATAGCACACATCTTAGTGACGTGTTGAATATACCTTGAGAAGAAACACTCTGACTGAAGTATCGAGCTTATTGTAGTGGATCTGCTGTGACTCATCAGGAAATTGAAAGTCTTGAGACAAAACTCGCCACCCTTCAGCCTTTTTGGAAGAGACGGGAATTAGTCTTAGACGGGAAGTAATTAATTGGTCTGTGATTGTCATAATTAGGTACCAAACAACAAGCTCATACTGAAGTATTTATATCCTAAGCCCTGTCTTGTGAGCCCAGCTATCAAGAGTCTCCATCAGACAGAGACAGTGAAAAGAAAGTTCTCTGGAATGAGCAGCGCTTCCACCTACGTGCGTTTAGGTGAGACAGGATGGAGGTGAGCTGGTAGGCTGCATGCTGTAATAAGCCATTTACTAGGATCATGACTGCAGGCTACAAATGCCGTTTCTGCTTAGTCTGTCTATTCAATGCAAACATTAAAAAAGAAAAAAGAAAAAACCTGCTACCTCAGTAACGTCTGTAATACTCCCTTAATCCCCAGTGTACTTCATGAATATTAGCTCCACCAATGTCGCAACACCCCGTGAAGGCAGATGATATGTACACGCAGCCTTCTTCATCCGCCTGAGAAACTGAGACAGAGGGAAAGACTTCAACTGAGGCTTCTGGTTTTAGACTGGGGCAATGTCCTGGGCAGCAGCCTGGCTTGCCAGTGAGCAGGATGGAGCCATACTTCAGTCTTTGGTGGGAGCGTGGGAATTCTGACTTTTTGGGACTAATGCCATAAATTCAGGGTTTCCTTTGGTGAGATTTGCTGCCTGGTGTTGCAGGCAGCACTGCTCTGCGTGTTGGAGTCACAGAGGGCGCATTGGCACAGCTGGCAGAGGTGGGTTGCGAGGGGAGGAATATGTGCAGGAGTATCTCTCTAATTTAGTGAGTAGCTATGGCCATTATGTATCTGTCTGACTGTGGGATATTGATGGAAATCCAGATGTTGGGAAAAGAAAGAAGAGAATCAAGATGATCAAATACCTGTTTAAAAAAAACAACGCCCAAGGAAAAAGAGCTTGATGGCTCTGTGTTTGTCTGCGGTGAAGTCATGGCAACCGAGCACTCATTTAGCAAAATTAACTGTTTCTCTATCTTGGAAAAAAAAAAAAATCAAATGAAAATGATGCACGGGAACATCCTTTTATCTCAACCAAATGAGTCCATTTGTGCCAAAGCAAAGGAGTCATCCTGGGGAGTTTGCTCTAGAAAGCACGTACTTTATTAGAACAGAATGTAATAGTTGTCCCAAAGCCATAACCGTAAGAGCCTGGTGCCCTAGGCGAGCACTTTCAGTAACAGGAAAACCAAAGTGAGGTTCCTGCACCCGTATGATGTTGAAATACGCTTTGGAGCCTGATTTTAAGCTCTCAGTTGTTTGGGATTTCAGCTCAGTTAAGCTCTGGATACAACTTTCAGAAGGGCTGTAATCTCTTTGAAGTTCCTTATGCGTAATGCTTAGTTTCAAAATTATTTAGGCACCTAGGGACAAAATGCTGATGCTGCTTCACTTTGGGCGTACCCAGATACTTGTAAAAAACCAGTTGCCTTTAAGTCCCGTTGACTTTAATTGAGACATAGGCTTCTATGTGCCTAAAACTCCTTTTCAGGTCCTAACCTTAGTAGTATTTGAAATCGTTCTCAGACAAACCCCGGAAATAACACTTCTGTGCTACTTCTGTTTTGATGTTGGCTGCCCATCTCCGTGCACAGACCGCTCTGTGAAGCTGTGCGCGAGGTGAACCGCACAGTGACTGTATTGGTAGGCACAAAAGCTCATTTTACATCACTGAGAATCTCATGTTTGGAATTCAGAAATTGTTCATCTTGGTGATGAGCGGGGGCAAGCTCCAGGGAAAACATCACGAACTGAAATGTGTTGCTGGAGGCACCTGGAAAGTGGTGTTTCTCTTAAGTAGTGTTTTCCAACCAGATCGAGTTTTACTTTGGCTTTCGAGTTTACTGTGGCTCTCTTGGAGATGGTTTTGGGCAATGCCTTATGGTTTCCATGAAAGCCTCTGAGAGCACAGATACAGAGCTTTTATCTGTATGAAGGAGTGAAATAGTTTGAGGGAGATTTTTAAGGATGATTTGACTTTGATGTGGTTTCTGTCAAAAATGTTGGGGAAGCTTCAGACTAATTGGAAACTTGGCCATTCATTGACATCAATGCTCAGCAGGTGAACGTGAGTTGTTTTGCATTGCTTCTCATAACTGGAGGAAACTTGTGCCTTTTTTCTGCGACTTAAACTTTGGTTTAATGAAAGAAAAGTGAGAACTGGGTGTAGGTGGATGAGTTTTGGTCAGTGAAGGAGAGCCACAATCTTTTCATACACAATTAGATATGTTGGATGTTGTTGTGGAGGTCTTCAATGTAAAAAGCTGATGTTTGAGGGTTTTTTTGGAAAGCATCTCTTTCAGGAAGGACCTCGCCTGAGTATTGATGCTGTTCATGCTGCTGAATCGTGCTTGTCAAACGGGGTGCAGAGGCTGGGTGGGGATGCATGATGTTTCCCAGCTCAGCCTCAGGCCAGTGGATTTGCAGCGGTGGCCAGCTGTTTCTTTCCACTTGTTTCTCTTCTCTGAGGCTGGGTGTAGCCCTCGCTTTAGGTGTTAACAATACGCGAACAGAAGGGCCAGGCTGTAGCAGCCCCCTGCCGCAGTAATGCCCATGGGCTCGGGTACAGCTGCCCGGAGGGAGCAGAGCAAGCGGGCGAAGGTGGGAGTGCAAATCCAAGGCAGTTGCACATGAGATTATGTCTACAGATGTTTAAGGAGTAACAACTCACATCTTGGGCTTTTTTTGGAGAGAGATGAGATCTCCAAACAGGAATGCTAGTGAGTCAGGGAGCCCCAGCCCAGCGGGTTGCTCCAGCACGCATGGGGTGAATAAGCACAGTGGAAAAGCCTGAGCGACTGCTGCTAAACGGCTGGGAAGATGCAGCCCACGACGTCTGTTGTGTCTGAGGTCTCTGTAAAGTCTCTCGCATCCTTCCTCAAGTTTAGTTTTCCAGTGGAGGCTGTCGCAGTAATGACAATGTCTCCCATCTGCTCCTCACATGGCTTGGCACATTTAGCTAGCATATATATATTTTTATTGTGGGGTTAGCCAGTGGTAACCATGACGATTAGACTTATCACGCAGCATTTTTTCCCCTCCTCGAGTCAGTTTGAAATGCTGACAATTAAATAGATACAGTACACTTTAGAGATCCGTCAGTCTCTTTGTTGTCTTGACAACCAGAGTATATTTAGAAATGTAACAAGTACATGGAGTTCAATTGCACTTTTGCTAAAACATAGTTTTGTAGCTTGAGAATTTTGTCTGTTGTTTGTAGATCCAGGTGCTTATTTGAGCTGTGCCTGACTTTCTCTTTGGTCTCTCTGGGAAGTTCCTAAGTACCGGCAGGGAGACTTGGCTGGTGGAAAGAGGGTCCTCACCAGGCAGGGAGCAAACCTGCCCACTGCTTGTTGGAGATGCTGTGCATGGCAGGGCCTTGGGCGAGGGGCTGGCAGCCCCTGCCTGCTCGAGTACTGGCTGTCCCATATCCCTGGGTGCTCGTGGTCCCCCGTACACCTGGGTACTTGTGGTTTGGCTATTGATTTGCAGTGCAGGAGGAATGTGTGTGATCGTTGTCCCAGATCTGCTGTTCCTGCAGATCCAGCTCAGCAAACGGTGCTGGGGAGCAGTAAGTAGCATGTCCGAGCATCCTCTCCCCTCTCATGCTCCCAGACCAGCTGCTATCACAGTTCGGTAGCGCTTTGGTGTGGCAGGACAGTACCATGGTGTGTGACATTGGCAGAGTGTGATGGCTTTCCTCCGGCACCTGAGCTACCTGAGCTTTGGTTGCAGATGGGAGCTGCTCTCTGCCACTGAAGCAATAGCAGAGAGTGTTTTTCCGTATCTCTTCTTTTTTTTCTAGGTTTGTCTTTGGTGTGTGTGGTGGTTTTTTTCTTTTGATCCCTTCCAGTTTGACTGGTGAAATTGAGCTCATTCCCTGCTCATTGAGCTAGAGTAGCAGCGTGTGGGCTAGATGTCTGGAGCTGTGGTTACATCCAGGGCTGGAAGAGCAGAAGGGAGTTACGATGGAGTGTGCCTTAGGGGGCTGTAAGTGTCCCTGTCCCCCACCACCTCTGTGCACTCGCTGATGGTGGGTGCGTGTTGGGTGGCTGTGCTGCTCTCTGCCCTTTCCTGTTTGAGCCCGTGGAGAGCTGTGGCCGGTGCAGGGACCTGTGTGGGTGTCACAGCCTGGTGACATGCCAGCCTTGAGGAGCAGCTGGGGTGAGTGGCTTGCCGTCTGCTGCTGTGCTGCCGCAGCCAAGCAGCGCCATGGCTGCCCTTCCCAAAGGCTCGCAGGTCAAGGAACTGCTAAAAAGGGCTTCTTTCCAGCGAGGTATTGGTGGGCTGTCATAATCACCACCTGAACCCTGAGGGCAGGGCCTGGGATGCTTGCGGATTTTCTGCAAAATGTCGGGCAAGACTCTTCCACGTCTCCCTGTCTGAGGCTTGGCTTATAATTGATGCTTGGCAGTATAATGTGAATAAATAACTGAAAAAAACAAACAAACCAAGACTCTCCGTCAACAAAGCTGTGGCAATGGAACAATCTGAACAGGAGTTCAGTGACAGTGGATGGAATGGCCTTTTGCCCGAGGGAACCAGTTCATTTGGTGAGATGGTTTGAAGATGACAACCATGGATTCATGGTATGGATGTAGTGATGGTCAGTAGCATCCAGCCTTGGGCAGGGAGCTGTAAAATCAGTCAGCAGCATTGCTCTGCTGCTGGGGAGCAGGGTCAGCATGAGCTTGTCACTGGAGTGCTTTATTACAGGGGGATGAGGAAGGCTCGAGGGAGAGGAGCCTGACCTGAGATCAGCTGTTATGGCCAGTGATGGCAACAAAGGGCATCTGTATTTCCTGCGGTGCAAGTTGTCTTCTCTGTCCACTGTACCTGAAATATAATTTAGTAAGGCTCAAGAGGAGGAGAGGATTGGGTTTTTCTAGCATGATTTTGCTTTCCTCATCCCTGTGTTTCTTTTTAGTTCATTATCTGTCAAATAACATGGGTGATTTTTCAGTGTGTGTGCACAGCTCGGTTTAATTTTTCTGTTTTCTTTGCTCCTTCCATTTTACCAATTTCCCAACGAGAATCCAAAACCATAGTTATGTCTCCACTCCAGCTTCGTTTGTAAACTGTTAACATATCTTTTTCAAGTGTTTAATAGCTACTGGGGTTTATTCTTAAAATACAGCCACCAAAACCAAACGATGCTAATGAGTCTTCAAGAGTGCTTGAAACGAGTTATCCCAGTCAATCTGACAAAGATAATGGTCTTCTATTAGAAGATATTTAGCTGAAGGTTGGATGAGCTGTAATGTTTATGGGTCTGTAGATCTGTAACCGGACAAAATCAGAACAACTCCTTCGATTTCAGTGGAGCTGTATCTGTTTATTACAACTGAGGCTCAGGCAGCGCTTTAGATGTAAATTGCAACCTCTCTGAAGTTAAGTGGGGTTTTGGTTTAATTCCTGGAAGCAGTCATGTCAGCAAAGAAGCAAAGAGCTGGGACCCATATACCCTGAAGTCTGTAACTTTGGCTTACTTTCTTTCCCTTGCTGTCAAGATCAGATTCCCTTGATTGGGGCTAGTAATTAAAATGCAGCTTCTCTTAAGCATCTCCCAAAGGCAGGCAGAGAGAATGGAAGTGCAGCCTATGCAGATTATATATATATATCTACATACGTTGCAGAAAATGCCAGTTGTTATGTTGTTCTCTCTGACTGCTTATGGTTGGGCTGTTGACCTGGAGCTTGTGCTTTCCATCTCTGAAAATGCAAAGGCGCTACTGTGGAATTAGCAGGCTGTGATGCAGAGAGAGCTGGGATGTGCTTTCCCCCAACACATCCGTGTCCGTGTGGTGCTTGAGAGATGTGGACCACCGCTCATCACCCCCACTGTGTGTGGCATAAGTGATTCACCATGCATTCATTTCTGGTCACATAAGGGGCATTAGTTTAAAGCAGGCTTGAGGCATAGGTTAGCATTAGCTATTTGAAGTCTTCAGTCTGCAAGCAACATCAAACAGGCAGCAGAAAATGTATCATGCACAGAAAAATCTCTGGGATTTGTTTCCCCCTTTAAAAAAATAACAATAATAATAAATTCCAAACTGTTCACATATGCTGTCTCCTCTGTGGTCAGGACACCTGTCTGCCTCTTTGCTGTTACTTGATACGGGCTTACAGTGCTTGCAAAAATGTTAACATGAATTTTTGTCATGGTAAATATGAAAGGAATAGCCAGCATCTGTGTGGGCAGGTCCTCAGCAAATTTTTGTGTGCTTGTTGTGCTTTGGTGTGGATCTGAAGCAACTGCTGCAGTTCTCCTCCTCTGTGCTCCTCTTCCTCCGCTGCGGACCAGGAGGGCAAAGCTGCTGCCCTGCCAGACCCGGTTCTCCTGAACAAAGACAGCTGGTGGTGGGGCTAGTGGGTTTCAGCCTGGTTTCCTTAAAAAATAGTGTATGTGGCCGGCTAGGTATGCCTCTTCTCCCTTGCTTTAATGATTTTTAGCTCCTTGGTTAATCTCAGACACATTCGTAGAGATAATTAGGCTTCAGGAAAATAGGGGTGAGGATGCAGTTTGGAGGATCTGGGGGTGACCTGGGCAGCCGGGAGTGTGGTGGGCTGGGAGTGCTGGGGCAGGCGAAGGTGGATTGGACCTTTCACTAATCATTGCTAGCATTTCTTAAACTTGCTTATTGCTTCTCCAGGACTGAGATGAAAGGAAATAGAAAACACCAGAGCAGGCTCAGATGTCAATAAGCTGGAAGTATGAAAGGCTGCTGGTTGAAAGCAGCTTGTGGTAACTTAGAAAACCTGTGTTTTCTTTTTAACTGGGCACCTTTGGAGGCATGCAAAAGGCAAACAGGGCTGGAGGTGGAGATAGGGTTTGGGCTGTCCCACCCTGCTGCTTTTTCCACAATTGCAGTGTGTTTAATGAGTCTCGTCTTAGCTGCAGTTCTTCGTGGTGCTCTCACAGCAAAGCCGACGCCACGAGGGTGACTCACGTACTGAGCGGTGGAGGAGGCTTGGGAAGAAGAGGCCCTTTAAGCATGAGAGGCAGAAGGGTGTCTGGTCAGGCTTTGAAAGAGACTTTGTTACCTGCAGCCCTTACGTCAGTGCCCTTCACCAGCTCTACAGTGATTTAAAAGGAGTAGCTTCTCTCCCAAATAAACCTCAGTCACTCTGACGCTTGCTCAGATGTAATCTGTCCTGCCAACGTGTGAAAAACCCTTATGTGGGTCAAAACAGGGACAGACTGACACATGAGTTGTATCAGAGGGGAAAAAATGCTATGATCTGCTCTGTACAGGAGGGTGGCTGGCATTCTGGGCCCTTCTGAGGCTGTTTTCTTGGCTAGGTGACATAGCCAGCTTGGTTTACTTTCTGCTTTTATGATGAGCAAATTGTTGGTTCTGACCTTTCTGTTTGCACCCGCAGAGCTCCCTTGGAAGAGGCTGTCCGTACATCTGTCTGGGTGTCTGGCGGGGCTGCCTTGCTTCCAGGTGGGAATGTATCAGGTCCTGGGGCTTTTGCCAGCTGCTGAGTTTAGAGAGAGTGGGAAGACCCTGGGACCATGTTCGGTCATTCAGCAAATGATGGGCATTTCTCCAAAGCCTGGGGTGAGGGGAGGCCAGGCTAACCCGGGAGGTCCAGACCTGGAAGCAGCAAATGTGCAGGCCCTCCTGGGAATGGGAGTATTGCATGGGAACGATTGCGTGGTCCTGTGGGCCACATTAGTTTGACTTCGTTTTGAACGAGACTTTCCTGCTTGTGGACCTGAACTCGCTCCCTGTCCATGGCATGGCTCTCTGCAGCCTGGATACACTCCCAGCTGATGATGGAGAGCAGACTGTATTACTGGCTTTAACTGTGCTTCAGTGGAGAAAAGCAGAGAAGTATATAAGTCTATTAAGAATAACCTGAATAGAAGTTGATGTGAGGAGCAAGTTAATTCACTCTTCAGAATGGCCATTTTTGTCAAATTCACTGGAGATGACTTATGGATCACCCTGATAAACTGCCTCAGACTCTTGTAGGAGTCCCTTGCCAGTTTATGTGTAGGACATAAGTTGTGCTTTTTGCCCATCCCATGATACAATGATTCGATTGCAGTGAGGGTAATATTGCAAAAGAGGAGCAGTGTCAGGGCATTAGGTATGTCTTCAAGCCTCTCTCAGTTGTGCCATCCCAGGAGGCAAAAGAGGTGCTACAAAGTCATGGCAACTGGGGGAAGAAAGCAGCGAGCAGCCCCGTTGAGAAGCGGGTAACGAATGAACAGGGATGGCTGGTAGCGGGTCTATAACTGCTCCGTGGCCATGAGGTTCTCCAGCAGGAGAGGTGCCTTAGGAGGGTGTGGTGGCTCCGGGCAGTCTTTGCTGCGGTGATGGTTCCCGGAGCCTGGTGGCAGCACCAGAAGGCCACGCGTGGTGTGTTGCAAGCCAGCATGGGTCCAGAGCAATCCATTGCTGTGTGGGAAGTGTGGACTGGCGTTTGTTCTTCTGCTACCCTGGTGGTTTTGAGTAGTGGAGCTACTTTGTTTGCCTTGATGTTATCTGACTTCAGGATTGTAAGACATCTGTAAGGCATGCTGAAATTGGGAGTGCTTCTTCTTTACCCCGTTGTGTCACTGAGTATAACTGTGCTTTCATTCTGCCCTTTTGATACACAATGCACATCGCTCCTTTCTTCCTTTACCCTTTTCTTGCATTTATTTTTTTGTGTTTTTTTTTTTCTTCTGTCGTGTAAATTATGGCCAGCTGGAGATGAGATTTCAGCATTCTGTTTACTGCAAACAGTTGGGGACATTAATAAATGTTGAAAGGCAAAGATAGACAAGGGATTAATAAGTAGAGGACGGGAGATTAATAGCAAGAGAGTCGAATTTGGTTCAAGGCCTGGTCTTCCCAGTTGCTGGGTTGTGGAAGATTAATGGCAGCTCTTCTGTTAGTCTCACTCTTCCTGTGGCAGCTTTCCTGGCTGAGTCTAATAAACTGTCCCAGTGGGTTGCTGTAAATATGAAATCTAGGAAGAAGCCCATCCTCATAGATGGTTAACTAAATGAAACAATATTAGTTTTGCTTTCTATTCAAAGCTTAAGCGACAGCATCAGTATATTTGTGAGTGGTGAAGTCAGATGTTCAGGTGCTTATGACTCTTCTCAGGACAAAAACATATCATAAAATGTATCTTGCTAAGCAAGCTGTCTCCGACAAATTGGTTTTTTACTCTGTGTCCTGTGCCAGAGATTGATTTCTCTTCTCTTCGCTGGGTTTTCAGCTTTGTTTCTGAGGAAAATTGTGCTCTTGACCTATTGCATCTGGCCTCTCATTAGGCACTGTGTGAGATTAGATCGTTGTAAGGAAATGCTACCTTTGAAAAGAGTATTCCTGGTTAAGTTTGCAGGAGAACTATAGAACATGGGACTGCGTCACGGAAAGTCGTTTTTCTGGTAGAAGGGTGCATGCTGTTCTGGGCGCACTATATAGGAGGTCAGCCTTGAACTCCTACGTTAAGGCTGAAACCACCAAGTCAAGCACTGCAGTAGTCCTGTGGTGTCTGCCATCATGTGTTTTTCATAGTCTTCACAAAGGGGATCCAAGCTCTTCATGCAGAAGGTTATGGCAATGTACAGGTATGTGTATGGTCATTTTGGGAAGGAAGCAGCTGCGTGTCCGTAAGAGTGAGCGGGATGAAGACAGGGCTGATATCAGAACTTCATGCAGCAATAGCTGAACTTCTTTTCCAGGAAAGAAAGGCTACGCACTGCTTCAGTGTCCCTGTAATAAAGCTCTTCCCCTCTCATCTGCTCTTGCATGCGGTGCCCTTGGCTTTTCAGAAGTTAATTGATTTGTCCATATTATGATTCTCTCTTTAATTTTATTTGTGTAAAGAACAAGCGCTAATCTTTCTCCAGAGAAATGTTTCACACTGCTCCTCTTTGAACGCTGGCCCTGGGTCTGCTGCATTTCTTAATGAGTCTCTAACTAAACAGCTACGGTTCCCACATGCTCCAGCCTTGACACACGCATACTTGTACACCCACATGCCTGCTCCGAGCCGAACCCAGCAGCCTGCCTGCTCCCCTCGCACGCGCGCTGCTTGGGGGTTTGCACTGGCCAGGTGGCACCTCCCTGGCAAGCCCTGCACGAGAGAGGGGGCTTCGTACCTGCAGGTACAGACAGGTTTGGCATCAAGTCAGCTGTCCTGTGAATCGGAAAGGCTGTGTCACCTCTTTGTCACGCTGTCCCCCCCCCCAGTCTCGTTTAATGTGCTTCGCTGGGAGCATGGATTCCTGTGGGCTGCGCTGCCCGCGGAGAGGACCCGAGCTAGCGCCGAACGCGGAGCGCAACTCCCAACCCTGAATTAGTGCCTGGTATGCCACTGGCTGCCAGAGCTTTGATAGCTTGTTTTTAATGAAGATTCCTCCTGTAATTCCTAGAATATCTTGCAGTGAAAAAATGAGCTGTGTGTGTATTTTGCTGTGGGCTGAATTTTTTTCCTGCTCTTCACAGTTCCCTCCGTGAACAGAGAGGGAAGGGAGGGGGAAGCAGCTGACTGCTTTTTTTGTTGTTGTTTTTCTGCTTGACTTCTGTGAAGTATGTGGCGATCAATCGCTTGCAACTAACAAATGTTTTTGTTTCTCTTTGCAAAAGCATATGGGAACTGCAGGAAAAGCATATGGGCGTTTTTAGGAAAACATATTGGTGAATGGACAAATTATAGTGGTGCCAATATGTTTTGGATGTCTGGCTAGACCACTACTACTACCACACTTGCTGGCATGCAGACACATCCACAAGATTTCCAGCATGAGTGGCATGTAGCTGCTCCTGGGGAAAGGCAAGCTGTGTTGGATCATCCCCCTGTTAAAACAGCATTGTGATCCATCTTCAGGGTGCATGACTGCCTCACCATGCCCCGGGCTAGGCTTCGGGCTTGTGTTTATGGCAGCATATCCATTCTATCAGTAGACTGAGCCCAGAGCTCCACTTGCAGCTGGCTGCAAGTAATGATAATGGTAACCATTTTTCTTTCTAAAGCACTTGGCTGCAGTCCTAGTAACACCTGAGCATCCTGCAAACAGGCTAGGCAGCCTCTGGTTTTCCTCTGCTGCTCTATCAAGGTCTTTTTGTGTTAGGTGGAGCTAAAATTTTTAATTTCTCTATCACACGGGCTGCTTTTGAGGAAATGCAAAACGTTTGCATTATTGCTTCTGGGCCCAGTCCTGTTTGCCTTGGTACTGGTGATCCAGGGAGAGGGATCCATGAGCTGGGAGGGACTTGCTGGGGAGTGGTAAGGGGATTAAGTGGCCTTGGTTAGTATGTCTGTTCTGGTGGCTCACAGCATCCCCACAGGTTGAGTTGCCCTGCTGTGGACCTACGTGCAAGTCCTCAGTAGCTCGGTCTGGGCAGCTCTTCCTGCTGGCCCTGGCAGTGAGGGAGTGCTGCGTGCCCTGCCTCTGCCTGCGACCAGCATGGCTGTGCTGGGCTGCAGGGGTGGTAGCAGCTCTCTGCCCACGCTTGGGTTTCAGCAGGTCGTAGGGGACTGGCGGAGATGGAGGTCTGCTCGCACAGGGCGAGGCACCTCCTGTCCCTGAGAGCTCACAATCTAAACAGACAAAGCAGAGCCGCTGAGAAGGAGGTAATGGTCTCCGAGTGTTGGGGAGATGGGCAGTAACTGAACTGAGGAGGTGGTTTCATGAGCAGGTTCAACTAGTCTGAGTTTGTAGAAAAGGTGGTCCTGCTGTCTGTGTGTCCCCGACCCTCATTTCTTCACGTACAGTCACTGTTATCCTTTACAGACATGAGTGATGGGACAGAGGAGGGGGCAAAACATGTGGATAGAGAGTGAGGGGATCAGCAAGGTGCACATTTGGGCAGTCATTTGAACATCATGTTGTTTATCTTGGTTTTGAACCTGGCCTCTCGGATATCCTGAGTGGTAATTCAGCACCTTACAGTGTTCTTCCCCTCATGCCAACTTCGGGATGATTTGCTACCGAGTAATTTTACATTATTTAATGTAGACACTTTCCTTATAGCTCTTTTGTTCTGCGAGACAATTCTCTGTTTTGTTATGGAAACAGTACATGAAGATCCTTGTGGGCCAAAGTTCCCAGCAGTGCTTGAGAAAACGGCTGAGAAGTAGGTTATTTCAGAAATAATGATTCTCTCCTCTAGAAGCTTTCTTGGAGTTCTGCTTTCACTGCTTTTGATATTATACATGTTTAAAAAAAAAATTCAGTACTTCCTAAATGTTATAGAGCTCAAAAAATACACTGTATGCCTTGTCACAATATTTAATACAGAGTGCTATTTACAGTAATGAATCAAAATGTCAGTGTTTAAAATATGAACTGTCAGAGTGTTCCTACTTTGCAGAAAACTTTGATATGACAGTTTGTTAATCATATGACTATTACATCAAATGTGTCTCACAGTACTTTTGCTCAACAAAGTCTTTTTTTATTCCTTCCCCCTCCCTTTTCACTGTTAATTCTGGTAGAGTTGTTTGACTGAATGCACTTTGATTAAAGTTTGGAAGAATCCAGAGCTAAATTCTTTTGCATAGTGACAGATGGGATGTATCAGTGCCTGTGTTCATGCCGATCGTGGCCACCTAGTCTTAGGTACAGCCTGGTCTGGATGACATTTACCTTGTGTCCCCAGTGTTTGCCCCGAGCCTGCTGTGACTGGGAGGTGGGATGCTCTGATTTTTATATATATGGCCATAACGGGCACGTGGGCTGTGGTAATGGAGAATTCAGCCCAGCAGTGTTTTCACGGACTACAGAGTGTTGTAATGCAAGCAGCTCTCTCTTATCGAGGGAAATGGAGGGATGCTGTGGGTGAGGAGTGCAAGTCTTGCTTGGCATTTAAAAATAGCTTTCCCAACTCCAACCTGGGGATTGCTGCCCAGCGTAGGCACTCTGCAAGACCTGCCTGGTTTGGGTGTATGGTAGGAGCTCTGGTGGCACTGGGAGCATACTGCAGAGGCAGGCGGGCTACCATCCCCAGCTGGCCGTGTGTGCTGGGGCTCAGGCTGCGGCGCTGGTGGAAGCTCCTGTCCGAGCAGCACTGGTGCCTCCCTCCTGGAGCTGGGGTAAAACTGCCTATTGAATAATGAAAAGCTGGTTTATACAGTAACATTTCTAATCCCTATAGCCTTGGCATGAAGGAACAAGTGAAATAAAGAACTCAAGGCTGCCTGTGTGCCTGCCTTTGATGAGCCGAAGAGTTGGTGTTGGTCCTAGAAGGGAATAGCAGGGAGGTGGGGGTGCCAAGGTCCTCTCCCCAGTGGCTTTGGTTACTCTGGACCCAGATGAAGGAGTGTGTTTGTGCCATGAACTCCCCTCTGTGAATTTAGACCAGAATACTTTGCTTTTTTCGTTCTTTTGTTTGCTTGTCTGCAAAATGGGAGTAACTAATTGATGTTAGTTACTCGCAAGTCTCCTTAAAGCCGATTACTCAAACAACTGTGCTTCTTAATGAAGACAAGGGGGAGTTTATGTAGATAATTGTGCTTTAGGAAACAGCCTCTGGAAGGAGAGGGTTTGGCATGCTACTATGAAGACTGGAGGCCAGAGAGGAGCCTCAGGTGGAGCAGAGCCGTGTACCTCTGCCTGTAACATCTTTCTGCCACATTGCCTCGGGCTTCAGACGGATTCCCACTGCTTATTAGAAGTTGCAGAGTAACCATTGTGTAGGTCTTACAAGTGCAATATTTCTGATTTGGAGTTGGCCCAGCATGGCTGTTAGAATAGGAGGAGTCTAAAAAAGCAAAAGCTGTGTATCAGCACTCCAGAAAAGAGGAGTGTAAGACAGTAAATCTTGCAGTCATAAAATCATAGAATGATTTGGGTTGGAAGGGAGCTTTAAAGATCATGTAGTCCAACCCTCCTGCCATGGGCAGGGACACCTTCCACTAGACCAAGTTGCTCAAAGCCCTGTCCGACCTGGCCTTGAACACTTCCAATGATGGGGCGCCCACAGCTTCTCTGGGAAAACTGTTCCAGTGTCTCATAGTAAAAAAATTCTTCCTTAGGTCAAATAAGATGGTCTTCTTGATTGTGAGTGTTTCTTGGGGCCTGATTAACTTGGCTTTTCAGCTGGGCTTGTCTGTTGGATAACAACCTCAATTCTTTCACTAATGTTATTGAAGGGATGATAACAACTTGTTTTCAGAGGTGTAATCACATATTAAAGTGCACTTTTGAGTAGCATGTTAGACAGCTCTCATGTGGAAGGCACAGGTAAGCGTGCTGAACATGTCTGAAGTTTGGTACACTGAGGCCCACTAGGTCTCACTGGTGGAAAGAGATTTGGGAAGGTGGAGGCATTGCTGTAGCATCTCTCACGGTAATATCCTGCTGATAGAGGAGACAAGGAAAAAATAAAGGGGAAAGGAAGCAGTGAAGGAGGTGGCTGGTGGGTGAGGCTGTGACGGCATGAGAGGCTCTGGCTGATGGTGGTGCCTGGCGTGGACCACCAAGAAGCCTAAGAGAAGCAGTCGTGTGAAGCCAGTCCCAAAAAGGCTCTTACACAAACATGGGCAGAGAGGGGCTGACAGCAGCGAGGGCCACCAGCGGGGCCTGTGTGAAGGTGTCGCTTTTCAAATCACGTCTTTGTCACCTCTGTCAAGCGAGTGCTCCTGCTTGCTGCGTTCCCTCATCCCACGGAGAAAAATTGGTTATTATTCAGTTTTGATTTTAGACAAACCATGTTGTTAGTGTGATGATTTTTCTTTTATTATCGCTACTGCAATGGATGGAAAAGGAGCTCTAACAGATGTATGATTAGCAGGGCATGAAATTAAAAATGTTTGTGTACAAGGAAAAGGTTGTTTACTACCAAATTCCTCATTTGAAAATTAAGCGATACTAAGATTGTGCGTGCGATTCTGCAGCAGGCATGCAGCCCCCTTCCCTCCCTCTCTCCCAGCAGCATCGGCTGAAGAGTAACAATATTTTAAATGTTACCTTTATTAAAAAACGTAATAACATAACTGAAAGGTCAGTACCTGCCTTTGGAGGCAGATTATCTAAAGAGTTTGTTCTCCCGCTCTGGCACCAACGGTGTCAATTCAAGAAAATACTTTGACTGATGCTTAAGCCCCATTGATTAGGGCAAATTGAACAATTTCTATCAAAACTCTTTTGGGTGGAAAATAAAGTTCTGATTGAATAGTTCCGAGTGTGGATGTGTACATGGGTGAAAAGTATTTGTTGTCAAAATGTTGAAAAGCAGATATTTGGAGTCTCTGCTGCAGCATACCTGGAGGGGTGCGGGTTGGTATGCAGTACCCAGCCCTTTGCCCCTCTGCGTGGGTTGGTCTTGTACCAAACCATGTCTCCTCAGTCTGTGCAGCCTGGGAGTCCCTGACGCCCCGGGACGGTGGTGCCTCCTGGGGTGCGTAGTCTGCAGGGGCACTTCAGAGACTGGAAACTGTCCTTCCACACCTGCAGGTGCTGTCAGCACCAGAACAGTAGTTTTGCATGGGAATGCTTTCAGCCTCTGGTAGAATACCATCAGCGTTTAGGTTTTTCTCTTAAAAGTGGTGTGGGGTTTTTTTTCCCCTGTAGACAATATCTGTCCATATTTTCTTTTTTCCATGGTAATGAAGTTTTTAGTTTGAGAAAATGATCTGTTGTCTTACGAGCTCTACCTGTGATGCACGATTCTCAGGTACAGCTGCTCTTTCAAAACAAAGTGTTTATCTGTATTACTCTGTTGAGATAAGCCTACCTAGGACAGAACATTTCCCAGGGACTGAGAGTTTATCACCTATCTCGTTCCGTTCTTTTTGTCCTCTAAAAAGTTTGTGGCCAAGTTCAAGGCTGACGCTAGCTGAAGTCTCTAGGGTTACTCATGTGTAAAATTTCACCTGGGTGAGTGTTTGCGGGACCCAGACTCAAGGCGTCATCGTGATGGATTCTGCCCGCTGAGCCTGGATGGCATTGAGCAGAAAATAGGAAGAGGGCTGAAAGATTGTTCCTGCGCTCTGGGAACAATTGAGACAGAAAATTGCTTCCAGGATTTCTTCACTTTTCCACAGAGGGTAATCAGCCTGGGCAATTCTCTGCCACAGGAAACACTGCCTGAATCTGTTACCCGAAGACAGCAAGCAAAGTTTAGATAGCAGCCTGAATAGCAGAGGAGCTGCAAAGCAGGGACTGTCCCTTGTGTAGGGGGGGGTTTGGTGTAGTGGCTGCTGTATATGTCATAGGATGTCATGGTGGCGCAAGTGATATGACAGATAATGGAGTTTTGGCTTAGATACTTGGTGTGTTCCTGGTACACATACTTTGGTGCTCTAAAGGAGGAGACACATTTGTACGCGGAGGTTGTAAGTGGAATTTTGCTTAGCGTGATGTTCAGGTTATAAGCCTGAGATTGTGGGGGAGGTTAGAGCAATTCTAGTGAGATGATAGGTGTCCGGTAACTGCAGTCCTGTTCTTGGCTCATTTTTGATCTTTGCTCCATAAATGTACGAATATCGCTATTTCTGTACTTTTATTTATTCATCCGGAGGATGGGGCAGTACTTGGGCTACTTGCAGGGGTTTGTGTTAAGTTTCAAATAAGACCTTTCAGCCACATGTTTTGTTGCAACTTTTAGGGGAAATTATTTAAATTTTTTACTTAACTGAGAATGGTTGTGGCCAAATCACTGCGTGAGCATTATACCTGCTGGGCACCGAAATCTGATTCCTAAATTTCCACTAGCAGGTCACACTGGGCCAAAGGATCTTGATCCGCTAGGAGAGGAGAGGATAAAACAGAATGAAGTTGGTGTTTGGTTACGGGCTCTGGATGTCATTGTTCCTGGCTGTTCATCTGGCTAATGTTTGCTTTTGTGTAGTATTTGTCTCTGTCTGTGCTTCTGTGCACATGGGGAAAAGGAGGACAAATATCACTGGGGTGGATTAGCATTAAAAAATAGTTAACTGATCAAAGCCATAAAGCTTGTCCAAATGAATTCTTCAGAGAAATAGCTTTGAATTTCCCAAGCAGCTGCAGGCCGTAAAAGCGAAGCGCTATCATTCAGAGATGCAAAAAATCCCCTTCTGTTGGAGTGTTGGACCTATTTGTTCCTTTTTAGGAGGGCATTCAAAATGTTTTCTTCATTTCCTTCTGGACAGCTCACTGCTATCCATCATAAGCCTTCGCCAGCTGAGATAGCTCCGCTCCCTCTGGTTTAACCCTCCACTGAAACCTGTATGTGCACACTTGGCTCTTTGGATGCCTTGCAGCTCTCTGCATGTTGCAGTGGGATAGCCCTTACAGAGCGCTTTTTGTCTCTGAGCTCAAGGTGTTGTGAAGAAGGGGCTAAATGCTGTCCTCAGTGTCTGGATGGAGGTGACAGGGAAGGGAGGATGCAGATGGAGAGTGATGCCTGGAAAGATAGCCGCCGTGGCCCGAAGGGGTGGCAGAGGAGCCCTGGTCCCCGATGCCACATTCTGTCTTGTCATCGGTGCTGCCCCAGCAGGAGCACCAGCCCTGCCAGGTCTGCAGAGCAGGTGGGGCGAAATGGGAGGGAATTTCATTTTGCTTACGTGGAGGAAAGAAAGCACGTTGTTCCACTGCTCAAAGAAAGTTATTGAAGGCTCACACTGAAGGTTGGGCAACCAGCTCCTGGGAATTGGGCCCAAAAATTTGCTTTGTGCTTATGAAAGTCTCTCTTTGACAGTGCTTTTCTTTGTCGCTGCTGCTTAAGATGTACAAAAGAGCAAAGTGCTGGGGTATGGTCCATACACAGAATATGTGGATATAGCACAGTCATTAATAGGAATGATAATTATACCGTGGTGGCTCAGAACTTGTCAAGAAAAAAAGAAAGAAAAGACTCTCAGAAGACATGAGGTGCTTTGTAGCTGGAAGTGCCTGTCGCCCTGCAAGGCCTGAACTGTCCTTTTCTGTTCCAGTCTTCTCTTATTGAAAATATTTTACTGCCTAATACCTACTAGCTTTTTAATACTGCTTAATTGTATGCACACCCCCACAAAAGAAAGCCACACATATTTTTCTGCTCTTGTAAATGTTCTCCTTTAGGGCCCCCAGGGAGGGGTGTTGATGGCAGTGTCCCGGGTGCTTTTCAAGCAGAGAATTCCACTTTTGCTTCCCTTCTGAAACTTGGAGTCTCATTCTCCAGTGAGAAACTAAAATTTTAATATAACCACATTTAAAGTGTGTGTTTATGTGTGTATATATATATATATATTTTTTTTTTTTTTTTCTCGTAAGTTAGTGAAAGTCCTAAGAAGATTCTCATAGAAACTGAGGTCATGTTTGTAACAGGTGGGCAGTGCATGGAGGGCAAAGCTGTGGCTGAGGGACAGGGCTGCAGCTTTTGGAAAGAGATTAGATGCTTGCACAGGATTGGGCATGGCATTTGTGTGCGCCATGTAATACACATCCCGTGCTTGGTTTCTGTGGTAAAGCAGAGATGATTTACCCACACAGAAGGGCTGTTTGCTAGGGTGAAGTCATCAGTGTTCAGTTAGTAAAGCAATACAGAAGCACATCCATATAAATAGCACAAAGTAAGTGCGAAGCTCATGCTTCTCCTCCCAGACTGTGTTTTGGCCTCTTGTATAGGCCATGTCCTAGCCTGGGATGGGACCAGTTCTCAGCTATTGATAATATGGGCAGAAATGGAATCTGAAGCCTTGGGCCTTTCTGCACAGGGAGAGTATTGCGAAACAAACCCAGGGTGTGAATTTAAAGTGCAATAGCTGTTCCAAGTGTACTTCTCATGTGGGCAGTCTTATTCTGCTCTAAGAGGGCCTTTGTGCAGTTCTGCTTCATCCGCTGCCAAAGGCACTCTCAGTGCAGAAAGAAGAATGCCCACACAGGGAGCAAATAGCTTTTCCATGCTATTTCACCATGCTGAGGAGTCCCAGGACATGCACATGGTTTCATGTCCCCATGAATGTTGCAGGAGCTTACCCTTCAGCTCACTCTTCCACCAGAGCTTTTGCGTGGGTAGACATGCTTTGTGATGGGTGGTTGGTGCAGATGTGTCTTCTGAAGCCTGCTAGGTGCAGTGGGCATCGCATGTTGGCCTGAAGTTATGGAGCTGGCCTCAGGGATCCTGGAGACCTCAGGCTTCTCTAGATGTTGCTGGTGTTGTAGTTTGGGGTTCTCCATCAGTACTGTCACCTCTCGCAGTGCGTCCTCGCTGCTGAAGAGAGCTCCTGTGAGATCATGTCTGTATTCATGTGTTGTTCCTTTTCATACAAAAACCATCAAGCAAACCTGTGCACTGGGTATGATGGTTCTCTGAATATTGTTGAACGGGGAAAAAAAAAAAGCCCATCTGTTCTACAAAGAGGCAGTGTAAAGAGTGGGCTCTGTGACTAAATAAACTCACATCTGTTTAGCAGAGCCATCAAATGGTGAGCAGAGGGGCCTAATGTGAATCACATGTTGAAACCACAAGTATGAGTGAGATGAGCTGCAAAAGAGAGAGCCTGGAAGTGTTGATCCATGTGAGCAACTGTTGCTTTCTATCCTTATTCTTTCCCTCTACCAGTTTCCTGAGCAAATTATGTAGAATCAAAAACCCAGGGATGCGCACATGTATGTGCATATGTTCATATTCCTTGCATGATTAAATAGCCTTCCTATATCATCTTGAGCCATTACATCATAACTTCAATTGGAAGGGCAATGGATTGTAGAAGGGACTGGAGAGGAGGGAGGGCAGAGCTGACATGAAGAGAGCAAGTGAAGCTGTTTCCTGGTGGTGCTGCTTCACAAAAAATGGCCCTGAGGTAACTTGCTTTAAGAAGGGACTTGCCTTGGAAGTGATTCCTCAGGATGACATCTGCAGCAGTGTCATCTCAAGGAACCTGATGGGAGCAACCTAGAAACTTCAAAGGGGGGGTTATGCCTTCGTGTGCTCAAGCTAGTTTCAAAATAGGTATTTGCATACCAGTCCTAACAGACTGTGTCTTTCCATGAATCAATTTAATTTGCTGCTTAGGTTTTCCCCTTAGCGTTTTAAGTCCTGCAGAAACAAAGGGCAGCTCAAGTTTCTGTATTGGTTGCATTTGCAGTTTATTTTTTTTCTGTGCCAAGAACATATCAATACAATTTCAAACATAGTATTTTTATGACTTGAGGCAGCAGTTTCTAACTTAAAAACAAGAAAGCTTTGGTGATGTACATGCAACTCAGGTGCCTCAGTTACGTTACTTGACTGGTCTCCATAGTCCCTTAGAGAGTCCGTGCAGAGGAGCAAGCATCTTCTCTCCCGCAGGATCTCATGAAGAGAAATACGCAACAATTTCAGTCTCAAAGGTGGTTTCTTGTTGCTGTCTTGCGTTTTGTCCTAGATATTTTGCAGTAAATAAGGCCAAACTTGTGGGAACAAAGAGTGATGGTAGATAGGCTGTTAGACCTGATTTGCACAGATTCTCATCTCCTGCAGTTTGGTCTGCTTTCTTTAGCTGGCAGAGAGCTGTGCTCGTACAGCTCACCTGGGATGTGAGCTCTGCAGGAGCACGCTGGAGGTAATGAAGCACTTAAGGGGCTGGCAGGGTTGGATGTCCCAGTGGAATGATTAAGGTGTTGGCAGCTGTGTTACTTTGAAAGAGAAATATGTGCATTACACAGCAAAGGCATGCTGAAGTGCCTTGCAGAAGGTTAGCTGTATGAGGGAGCACGTTTCCTTAGACCTGTGAGATAGTGGTAGCAACTGTTGGAGGGCATTTGATAACCTGAGCTGTGTGAGCACTTACCAGCTGCATGGCCCAGCTGCCCTGGCATAGCTCAAAAGCAGAACACAAGTGGTTGTCAGCCGTGGCTAAAACACAGCAGTGTGTCACTGTCTCTAGATACATTAAAAGTTTGGTTCTTCCTTCCCTCCAAAAATTCCCTCTGCTCATGATTCATTTCCTCTCTTCCACCCCCGCCTCCCCACTCTCTTCTGAGAAAGCACAGTGAAGATGGATGAGCACTGTAATGTTTTCCTGGAGACTGTCGTATTGGAGCCATTTCACATCTAGGGAACCGATGTGGCCAGTCTAGTATGGAAACTCTATTGTTGCAACAAAACCTCATACTGATTTCTGGGAAGGGGAACAAACGATTCATTTGGGTGGTCAAAACCAGAACACACCAATGTGATAGTGGTGGAGCAACTGGAGTTAGCTTTTTAATATGCCGAGGTTCTTCAGCAAAATTGCAAGGTCAGTGTGGATGCCTGGCTGGGTTAAATTAATTGCTGGCACTGTGGTTTGCACCAGCTGAGGAATTATCTCTCAGAGCTTTGAGTATCACTGTTCTTGAATGAACGGACACTGAGATAAAAGGGAAGAGCAACAGTTTCCTAGGCTGGTGCTCGGTGGTTTTATGAGTCTCAAAGAAGAATTGAAAATGAAATCTCAAGCACTTGTCTTCAGTCACAAGTTTCTATTCAGAGCAGAACTAATGCCCTGCGGTTACTGAAACAGGGCTTTATCTTGATGTGCTCCGGAGTGTCATGGCATGCTTGCCTTTGCTCTTAATATTCCTCTTCACCCATTTCCCCATGCTTCCAGAACACTCCTCTTTGAGCAGCTGCCTTCTCAATGAGCTCTATGTTGTGTTTATTGCAAATAGTACAGGGATAGCTAACATCACCTTATGGCTTACCCTCCTGTCCATGTGGCTGTGGACATTCTGGAGCTCCTCCAGCTTAGACCCTATCTCAAAATATGCCTTTCGTTCTTCTTTATTCATTGATGAAAGGACCTGAAGTAGGCAGTGGACACCAGGTGAAATACGAGTGCAATGTGTGCTGTCATTGTCAATAAAGCAAACTGGATATGGTGTTGCTTCAGGAGAAGCCTGGATAGTAAACTGAGGTGAGTAGTTGTTCACCTTTACTCATTGCTGGTGAGGCTGTTACCCAGTCGTCAGCCCTCCAGCTGCAGTGGGGTGTTGAAGAGCTGGACAGGGTCAGAGGAGGGGCAGTCAAGGACTGAGAACACATGGCCTACAAGAAGAGGTTGAGGGAGCTTTTCCTCCTGTCTCTGATGGAGAGGAGACAAAGCAGTGATCCAGCGGCAGCCTGTGACTACTGCCAGGGTCATTACGAAGATGACAGAGCCAAATGCTTCTGGCCAGATGGCAAAATAAAATTCCATGGACATGCATAGTGGATTGGTACATTCAGCTGGAAGGTAGGAAAAACATTTTCATTGGGAAAATAGCGCAACACTTGAACAAGTCACCAGGTAGCAGAGGATTCTCCATTCTGGAGGTTTTCAAGGACAAAGCCACAGCAAGCCTTATCTAGTGGTGGTGATAGTCCAGTCTCCTGCTAAAAGCAGAACCCGGTAACCTGCAGAGATCCTCTTTCTTGCCTGATAGTACTGCAGGCTTTTAGCTTCTTAAAGGAAGAAGCACTTTAATCTTTATTTTTGCTTTGTGTTGCAAAAGGGAGACAAGAATACATTGGGATGCTCATGTCTTGATGATGTAAAATCACCTGTTTGTGTGAAACTCAGAGAAATGTAGTCTTTTTTCTAACTGTTTATATGAAGCGGTCTGTGTACTTCCTTTCCTACAGTTTTCATGCACTCAAGTATCTTGCTTCCATTAGCAATCTCTTCGCAGCATCAGTTCCCAGCCATCTGGCAGCAATCACTCTTCTGTGTGTTAGGATATAGAATTTTCCATAGGAAAAAGGCTATTTCCCCGGATTGTTCGCAAGGTGCCATGGGCTGAGCTGCCAAAAATGAGGCACAGGTTGGTGCAGTGCTCAGAAAGGAGGAGAGATCATTCAGGGATTTGTCATACTTGAGGCTGTGACTTCCAGGATGGCTTGGGATCTGGGGGAGGAAAAGTTAAGTGGATCAGGTGGGAGAAAAAGAAGAAGGGATTAAAGATTTTGATCCTGGACACAGTTCCTGCCCATTAATTGATTTAATTGCTTGCTTTGTAGGCGTTATGGTTTCTAAGTCTGGTTTGTACTGCCAGCCCCTTGAGGTGTCAAAAGAAGGTTATAGTGACGCTGGCCTTGCACCTGTGTGCTTCTTGAGCAGGGCCTGTGCTGTGCCCATATTCTGGGCTGCAGCTCCTTTTCCATTTGCAGAAATCCTCTCGATGGCTTGGGGTTCAGACTGCCAATAGCAGATATGTTTTCTTCCAGAGATGGCAGCAGCTGACACCTTCTGCAACCGCAGCTATTTTAGAAGAAAAATGGAGTGCAGGGAACCCATTGTAAATAAAAAACCCACCTACACCCATGCTAGACTTTCTGGGTAGGACCTCAAGCTCTGCAGTGTTTCCTTGTTCACTCTGTATCAGTTTCCCACTCCCTGCTGAGCTCAGATTCCTGCTGTTGCTCCCTGGGCGGAGTCATATACACACAGCGCTCTGCAAAGCTAGTACAATTATCTATGTGTCAATATGCTGCCGTGGTCCCGTTTGGTCCCACTGAGGTCTTCTTGATATCTCACTGCTGAGCTGGATGTTAGTTCTGCACGGTTCCTTCTTGTTTACAGGCAGCACCAGCATCCAAACAGCCTGGGCTTGCACTATCAGATTTAACCTTGTCATCTCTTGTTGTCCTGATTTCTTTTCTCTTATGTGGGACTCTCTTGATAGGCCTGTCTCCAGTATGTCACCATTGGTTGAGAAATCCAGTCACTTAACCATTTTATTTGATGGATAAGCTCTATGTTGCTTGGCAGTGCCTTGCTGAAGTAGGAAGCCAAGTACAGAGTTGTGCTATGGGCAAGACAATGACTATGGGCACAGAAGGAGTAAAGGCAGCTTTTTTTTGGCGGAACGATCTTGAAAATAAATCATGTACAGGAAAACAGTATTTGTGTCAGGGATCTCATGGTCTGAGACTCCCAGAATAACCTTTCTGCATCATTCTGCTTGTTCTCTTGCTTTCCGTATTAATATATTTCCTCTCTCATTTTATAACACAAAAATCTGAAACATCCATTTCAAACTTTTCTTTGTGATGCGGCAACACCCTCACAAACTTGTAGGTCAAGTTATCAGGAAGAGAAGTTTTAAGAATTGGAAGAAGTTTGTCTGGCTCAGAGCAGCCTCCTGGCTCAGCTCTTAAGGTTCAACCACAAACTTTGCTATATTTGAGTAAGCATTTTGGGCTGGCCACCAGGTCTACCTCCTCCATTGCAATTGCCCTGGGGTTTGCTGAGACCACAAGTAGCTGAGGCCTTGGATTAATGTTTTATCCAATATGATTATGTTTGGAGTGGCTGAGGATTGTCTCATACCACAGAAGTCAAGAATCAGCCTGCTCTCTGGTGAAATTCTAATGTGGTGATTAGAGTTGTATTAGATTAGATAGATATATCTATCTCCAGGGAGCCAGTACTATCTCTTTGTTTCAATGCACATGGACCAGTCAAGTTCAATTTATGGGGATTTTAAAGCCTAGTTTGTCATCCAACACCAGGATGTGACATGGCTGTAAAAGGAAGATCTCGTTCATCAGCTTTTATGTGTGTGTTTTGCAGCAGCAGTCAACTTGAAATAGCCTGATCCCAAAACTACTAATGCAATTATATTGGGAGAGAAAAGAAGTTTTATGTTGAGTTTTCCCTTCTGCCTTTTCCACTGCTGAAGCTGATACAAGAGAAATGAGCTAAGAAGGAAACTTAAGAAAGGGTGTGTTTTTGGTTGATACCAAAATTGTCCCAGCAGCAGGGTTTTGGTGTAAGAACAATCGTGATGTTGGATTGGTATCTGATGAACTATATTCATGGTGACATTAACCTGTGTCAAACATGTTTGAAAGCAGAGTGACTGTTCTTTACCATCATGTCTTTACAATCTGCTCTATGGACTTGCTGTCTTTCTGTTGTGTCTGAATAATATTGTAGAAGTTGTAGTGACTTGAGTACATAAAACAAAAATCACATCCCAAACTAGTGTGGATCTGCTGGCAAAAAAAAGAAATGTGGATACAGCCATGCTAGCAAACAAACAAACAAAAAAGTTATTTCCCAAGTACTGGTTAAGAGAATGGGCACATGCTGTGTTGATATGTAAACCATTGCAACTAGACAATAAGGAATATAATACTGCATTGCCAGTAGGTGATATTGCTGGCATATCTTAAGTGGGATACAGCTGTATTGCTGCAAACCCTTTAGAGTGCACATAAAGTCACAGCTGGAAGTCTGGGGTTTTAGAGTCATAGAATAATTCATTTTGGAAGGGATCTCTGAAGGTCATCTTGGCCAACCCCTTGCTAAAAGCAGGGCGAACTTGGAATTTAAATCAGGTCTTCTGGAGGATCCCATAGAAATTTGATTGAAGCTGTTAAAGCCAGAGTGAGAAGATACTAGATTATATGCTTCAAGGAATAATTCCACACGAGCAGTGCTCTAACTAGGTTTCTTTCTCCTTTAATTCCTGTGATTACATTAGTGATGTCCCACAGCAGGAAATTAGTGAATGCTTTCAGCCCTGTTTAACTGAAGAAGTGACTTTGATTTTTTTTTTTAAATTTATTTATTTATTTTGAAGGGATTGAGCTGAAGATACAAAACTCTGCCTTATCCTGGCAGTTGGAAGAAACTCTAGGTCTGGGGGCAGAGGGAGAGTTAAATTTGCTCCAGCTGACACCTGCTGTGAAAGACTAAAGCAAAGCATGAAGAAGTGTCCATAAACAGGATAAAATGAGTGCAAGCAAAGAAACCTGATCTCAGGGAGAGATGTGCCACAGGGAGTCAGAGTCCACGTGCATCAGTTTTGCAGATGGTCAAGAAGGCCATCACTGGAGGGTGACAGCATGTTCCGTTCTTCTTCATCATGTCTTCGAGTTGCTTGGTTGGATCAGTTGGCTACTGTTAGCTTTCCACTGCTCGCTAGTGATGAGGGTCACATCAGCACCACACAGAGGACCCCCAGTGCTCGGAGTTGTTCCTGCAGCTTTGAGGGTCTCGTGGTTGCTGATGTGACGTTTGAGGAGCACGAAGGGTCAGAGTCAGTTTGTTGCTGGGAGGGTCTCAGGGAGGAGCTTCTTTGGACTGGTTAATATTACAGGACTTAAATTTGGTGAGATGTTGTGCAGAATGGTAATGATTAAGGGATTTCAAAAGGAATCCCAGCTCCCCAAATCACATAATTTCCCGTATGATGTAAAATTGATGAGCATAAGTAGTACCACATGGGAAAGACATCCCAGGAGAGCTTGGGCCGAATTTGTAAGTACCTATGGCACTTCCTATGTTTGGTTAAAGACCTCTAATGAGACCAGAATTTTGACATTTTATCCTCTTTCAGTGGCCACAAGAAGCAGGAAAGCTGCATGGCTAGAGATCATTGGGCATAAATGGAGAAATAAATTAATTTAACATTCAAAGGGGAACAGTGCCAAGAGAAATAAGCGTCTTTGGGAGTTTGTAAAGAGCAAATCTCTCTGGCCAGCCTCAATTACTGCTTTTGGCTGATTAGTGGAGTAGAGGTGATGAGGAGAAAGCAAAGAACTGTATTTTAGGAGGGCATTTGGGGTTGTCCTTTTTGAAATTTCAGGAAAACAAAATGAAGACAAAGACGCTTAGAGTAGAGACATACAGTCTTGTAGGTTGCACCTCTAACTGAAAGGGGCGGTGTGGCATGATTTTCCATCATGAAGGGTGTCCCCTTGGTTCAGTGCTAGAGCTGATCTTTAAAACTCAGTTGGAAGGTGAAATAAAGTAAAAAATTTTCTCTTTGAGTTCTTTTACTTGGATGGAAGAGAAGGGAGAGTAGGGAGAATGCAGTCTGCCTTTCTACACATGGCTCTTGTAAGACCTGAGAGACAAACTTGCGTTATCTGGGGAAGGGGATGTCTCGATCGTGTTCCTGAATTATATCAGCGACAAACTGCAGTAGGGCTTCCAGGTGCACCTACTGTCAGCAAACAAGGTCCTGGTTCCCTGTGTCTGGTCAATCCCTTGGCATTAGGAGTGATGGTTAACTGTGCATGGGTGATACTAAGACAGAACACTATGGACCTACATCAAGCCAGTGGATCTAGGAAGTAGTGGGATGGAAGACAGAGCAGGCTGTCTGGAAGCACAGAGTGTTGTCGCTCATTTTTTGCTAAACACTGTTGCTACCCACTATGAAGCATTAGCTTAATTAACTCAGAGACAAATTCTTCTGTCTTGGCAAAGTCCATCAACATCCAAGGAGTATTTGGTCAATGTTATAAATATGAAAGTGAAATGAAGATTTATTTGGGTACAGTCTAATCACAGAAGAGCCAGCCTGTCTCAGAGATGAATGCACTAACAATTTCAAGAGTAGACAAATTGGTACTCTACCCTTCCATTGCTTGTCTGATGTGAGGCTAAATTGACTTGGAGCCCTCTTTGTTTTACCTTTGTTTCTCAAAGGTGAATGACATCCTGTAATTAAAAGCAAAAACAAGCACTTATGCCCACACAATAAAAAAGAAAAAAGAAAAGAAAGAAAAAAAAAAAGAACAATAAGCCTTGTCAGGCTTTTATTACTGCCTGGTATTATCTTCTATTGATATTCCTGGTCTGACATTTTTAGATAATGCGGTCTCATTTTGGGATTCGTGGATTCCAGTTCCTCTGCTGAGGTGTATTCTTTCATGGTTAGAATTTTCTGAACCTATGCCATTTAGATCATCCTAATGATAGAACCAGAGCCAGAGCACACTGTTTTCCTTATTTATGTGGCGTGATTTCACTCTTTACTCTTAATGTTATTTATCATGGTTAGTCCGGTCTTATCCTCTGCCTCCAAAAGTAGGTGATGACTAATGCTTCCAAGGAAGGAAGGGTAACAGAACCTCGGGCAGCCACAGCTGATTTCAGTCTGGCTTTTGTTGCTGATATTATTCATCATTTTACCCCTTCCATTTTAAGTTACCATTCTTGAAAAAATGGTCTTATGCAGCATCCACCATTTCATAAAAGGTAGCTGAAAAATTGAAGAGAGTTCAGAGTGAATATACGTTAATGAATCAAGAGAAGCCTGCTCTTTACAGTGAGCTTAATTGATATGGAATTTAAATGTTTTGATTTGAGTTAACCAGTGACTTGGCTGTGTTCTGAAAGGATCTGTGTAAAGAAGAGGCAGGTCTGTAATGCAGATGACAAAGCAGCGTAACAAAATCCAATGGTTGGAAGCAGAGCTAGATAAATTTAAAGCCAGACATAAAGTAGAAGCTGTAATTATGGTGCTTAATTGCTTGCCCAAACAATTTGCCTCATGCTGTGGTGTTTTCTCCAATACTTGCATTCTTTCAGATGAGGTTATGTGTACTTTATGACAAATATTCTTTAGGTCAACAAAAGCTTTGTGGAGTAACGTTGGGTAGAGTTCATTGCCTTGCACAGTGCAGAAGGACTAAATGAGATGGTCAATGAGAAGGGCTTTCAAAGCAATGACAGAAGAAAAATTTAGGAGATTTTTGTCTGGGGTGGTGTAGTGAATTTGGGCAAGGGGTATTGCCAGAGTGGTCAGTGAGCAAGGAGTCACAGGAAAAGCTTGTAGCAGCCACATCAGGAACAGAGCTGTTGAGTTACTGCTGATGAAGGAGAGTGGCTGTGTGAGAGTGGCTTGCAGAAATGCAGAAGTCTTCAGCCAAGACAGAGGGAGATGTGGCACTGATGGGGAACTGAGAGGTTGCTGTCTTCCTGGTGACATGGTCTCTGATGACAAAGGTTGTTCCAGCCTGGCTAAGTTAAATGGTGGGTGGCTGGATTTATTCAGATTTGCTAGGAAGGGCTGTGTTAAATGTTGGGTGACTAGATTTATTCAGCTTTGCTAGGAAGGGGCTCATTGAATGCAAACCATGCCTGGCAAAGGATTTGCTTGGAGCAGAAATGTCGGGGGCAACTGTACATTTAACCTACAGTTTAACTTTTCAGTGAGAGCTCTGTGGTCCGGCCACTGACTTGAGCAGCAGAGGGACCAGGCCCTTTCATTTGGCATCCAAGAAGCAGCAGTAGGTGGCTTGTCCAGCAAAAGGCTGGTGAGACTCACTATTCTCTGTTGGGGAGGACAGTTTTTGAAGAACCAAAGTGGTCTGGTTGGGTTTGATGGTTTTTCACTCTATCTGCTGTTACACTTGAAGGAGGAGCTTGCTGTATTGACCCTTAGAAATGGGTGATGCAGCTATTGTAACAGCTCTGTCCCTGACAGCCAAGGTTAGTGGTTGCGCTTCACCACGTTATCTCCTGCCAGTGTACATGCTCCCAGGATGTTTTTTCTGGTCCTGCTTCTTGGGTTCCCCCAGCCCATCCATCCTGATGCTGCTTTTGTTGTGTTTTACCTGTTCCTTTGTTATCGGCAGCCTGCAATATCCAATACAGTTTGTTCTTTTGATTCTCTGAGTTTCTCAGTGACTTTAGCCTTCTTGCAAGCGCTGACTTCTGCAGTCCCCCACATCTAGTGAGAAACTTCTGAAAACAATACTCTTTACTGTAGAACTGGCAGAAATAACTTTTTTGGAAGGAAACACCTAAAAGACAAAAATGAAACTTGCGTTCGCTGGTCGTGTTTGCTGGCTAGCCTGAAAAGCACTGCCTTTACCTATTGGAGGTTCTCGTCCAAGTGCAGGAACCACAATGACGCAGAGGTGATGGAGTATGTAAGAGTAAGTCTAGAGTAAGAGGACTGGTTGTAAGCCCAGGTTTTTTTTGATTACTTGCCCACATCACAAAATGTTCATCTGTTTTTGCTCCAAAGATGCTTTTGATTGAAAACCAGGCAATATTGCAGGGAACGGTAAGGGAGCACTGGTGGCTTTGTCTGAATTAGCGAAGGTGCTCCACTATGGAGAAGTCTGCAGAGAGGTGGGGGCTGTGCCCGTCTGCAAGCCACTGTCCCTTATATTTTGCCTTGCTCTTGGCCTTTTACCAGATGAAAAAACAGGGAGAAAATAACAGCAAACTCAGAAGTTTAGCTTCAGCTGTTAAAAAGAGATTAATTCATTTTCTTTTTTTATGATCTCGCAAAGTAGTTAGGCGAAATTTAATTGAGTCTAGGGAGCTGAGGCTGGAACAGGCAAGGAAAAGGAAACTTGCTGAAAACATTGTCAAGGCACAGGTAGCAAAAATGAGCGGCAGCAAATGCATAACAGAAAATGAGAGGGGAGAAAGAGGAAGAGAAAAGGCTAATGGGGAAATAATTAGAAAATACCACCACCGCCAAAACAACTGTGTTAAAAGGTAGATGAGAAGGAGGCGCATGCCAGGTTACAGTCAACAACTGAGTTACAGTAGTGGAGTCTTCACGGTCCCAAACCATCCATAAGAGCAGTCTGCTTTTTAAGCTCATTCACTGAGATTCACATCGTCTTCAGCCATCCCCAGCACTGTGCAGCCTGACTACTGAAGGAAATATTTGTGGTTTGTGCATCACTCAGTCCATCCCTGCCATCAACTTGGCAGACCACGAGAGCTCGGTGGGACCAAGGCGTGTTGCCTGGGAGGTGGCTGAGGAACAACTAGGGAGCTGCCAGGACAGGAGTGATGATAATCTAGTCAGTACTGAGATTTTTTTTTTTTTTTCTTTGAATCAGCGTGGAGGTAATGTCCAGGGTCTGAGGGTGCTTCACACTGTGGGATGCTCCTTCATATGAGATGTCAAGCCATGGCTGAAAACCTATCAGAATAAAACTCCAGACTGCTTTTAGCAATGGGTAAAGTGTAGTCGTCTTTGCATGTAATAACTCTGCAGAGTGCGGAGTTGTCCTGTTTATCTCTTAGGGCTGAGTGCCCTCATTGCTTTCTGCTCTTAAAACCTAGATAGTTGCCTGAGTTTTATTGCTGTGTTTTACATTTTTGAGGGATGTGGGAGGAGGAGGCAGCAGTGCAGGTGAATCTAGCTGCTGGAGCGCCAGTTGTTTTCGAGGTCCATCAGGGCTGATGTTGATTAGGGGAAGTTTGAGGGGGTGGGAACACAGTTCGCGTGCCCTCCACCCCCCGTCTCGTCACCGCTGGTTTCCTCTCCGGCCCTGGGGGAAGGACCTGCCTTTCACTTCTTGCTTTCACAATGATGCTCCACACGGTTAATGTAAGGTAGGAAGGCAGGCATATGTGGGAGGGAAAGTTGCATCCTTGCAGCTCAGCCTTGGGTGCTTGTCCATCTCCAGGGTGCTCCTGCCATGCTCCTGTCTACCTCATTTCTAGCCAGTCCCTCCATACTGGCCCAGGTGGCTTCCTCTTGCTGATACCAGATGTCTAGCACAACAGGCTCACCCTCCAGTGGTAGGGATAGCAAAACCGCTGCGTGCACACTGAGCGGTCAGACTGTGTGGTGGGAAGAGCCACAAGTGATGGGGCTGATGTTTGGCACTTGCCAGGTTCTCTCCCACGCAAGGAGCGATGGAGGTGGAAGATGACCACAAATTGTCTCCTAGTGCTGGGTCAGACATTGGGACTTTAAGTAGAAATTACTCCTGAAGTAGGAAACCCCGTTACCTGGAGTAAACATGCTGGACTGGAATAAGCACACATATATACACAGCAGTTTTAACAGTTGTTGCTGTTAGCTGGAGGTACTGTCCCCACACTACCATGTGGAGGCCTTTCTCCTTTCCCCCAGGCTGACTTAGCATTGCTAACAGCAAACTGCTAGGACATGGTTTTCAGTGTGGGAAATCACAGGGCTATTTTCTCTAGTTTATGCCCAAGAGTCTTCATTTGCTTCTTTGATAAAGGACTTAGCTGAATTTGCTCCACCATGGAGCTTGTAGGATGCAGATGCTTTGCCAGCCAGGATGAGTTGGCAGAATGGCTCTGCTCCTAAGTCCCAACAGCTTAATCTTGACATTTCTAGTGATGTGTGAGCCCAAATTAGGAGAAAGGGGAAATGAATTGTGATTTCTGCTTTGTTTTCTCTAGGTAGACTTAAATATGCCATCAGATATGCCTTATTCCTGCCTAAATGTTCCATATAATCCTAGGGGCTGGTTGAAGAGCTCAGTGTTTCTCCAAGAAGCATGTGTGTGTGGAAGTCTTAGCTGTGAGGCACCAAGAATGTGCCCAGGTAGGCTAGGAGCGGGCCTGTGGCTGCATTCCTGCATGGTGTCAACGAGCTGTGTGTGGCTGCACTTCTCGGCTTTGGAAATATCTCCTTGGGAGCCATTCAAATAGGTGGCTGCGTTCGTGACCACAGAGCTGTGTCAGAATAGTTAGAGAGCTGTAGCACTGTGGACTTTGGTAATGATTTCACTCCAAGGGGGTCTACACCTGCCAGAGGCCGCCTCTCGTCTGTCCCCGTTCCTCTTCCTACCCTGAGCCCAGAAGATGGTTCACACCAGCTAATACAGCCCTTTGCTGCCACGCTCAGCAGAGCTACAGCTCTCCCTTGCATCTCAGCCCCAGCAGATTGCACTTGCTGTTGCAGCTAGAGACCACCTCCTGGAAAATCCAGCAGCGCCTCTGCTTTGTCCTGTTGTTCCCAGATGGAAGTGCTTTTCTGCAATGGCAGTCTGCTAATGTGTCCCCATGGCTTGGTGCTATCTCTTGTGCTCATCCTTTTCCATGGTCAAAACAAATCTTTCCTGATTGGGTCGCAGCTGCCTGCTGGTTTTGGTGGCCTTGAGGAGTCCTGACACCAAAGCAGAGCGTGGGCAGCAGTGCCAGGGTGCTCAAGAGCACTAAAATTAGCATGAGCTTTTGTCTGTGTGGGGTCTTCATTTCCTCATCGCATCTCAAATCCAGCTCTGTAGGACCATCTGATGGTACTGTAGGACCATCACTTCTACCCAGTGAGTGTGGTTTGTGTGCAGGGAGATGCACTTGTTCGTTGCAATGAACAGGTTTTTATGGGCAACATTTTCAGCAGCATCTGAGTCCAGTTCTCAAAAGTGATGTAGGCTTTTAAGAGGCCAAAGCCAAGATTTTCATAAATAAGTAATGATTTGGGCTGCCTCTGTTTTCTGTTACACAAGTCAAGATGTCTGAAAGGAGCCTGTTGTCAGCGGTTGTGGGATTCTGGCATTTTTTCAAAATTGACGTGCTTTTAAAATATCTTAAGCTGGGCATTCAGAAATGGAGGCATCAGGAATGATTAGCTGCTTTTGAAATCCTTGTTCTTAAATGTTTGAATGAAAATTACTGGGACATGTGGTCCTAAAAGACGTGTGAAAAAGCGCTCAAGGTGTATTTTGGAAGTGTGTCTGCACATCTGTGACTACGCTTGTCCCCAGAGCACCTGCACTGTTGTACGCTAATGTACTCGCAAAAGCCTAACAGGGAAAGGCAAATCTATCACTACTGTGCTGAATGGATGGTGGGATTGATGGGCTTCTCCAGGGTATCAGCCTGCCTCCGCTTTGGTTTGAAGAGGAAAATAGCAGTGCTTTTTGCAGACAGCACCAGTGGGCTGATCAGTAATTCTGACCTACTGGGGAAAGACAGACAAACTTGTATCACAAGTCCTATACCTTAGGACCAATATGTTTAAAGATAAGCATGCGCAAGTTAAACATGTTACAGGGATTTGAGGGTTTGATTTTATGAACTAGTAAAGCAGTGAGTTTGCAACTGCTGGTTCCCCAGTCTAATTTCCTAACGTACGTCTGATTCTTTTTGCCTCTCCTCTCAGATCTGAACCATGTCGCACCCGTCCTGGCTGCCACCCAAGAGCACCAACGAGCCTGTTGGTCACGTTACTGCAAGGATGGAGACCACGCACACCTTTGGGACTCCCAGCATCTCGGTGTCCACCCAGCAGACACCAAAGAAGTTTGCACCAGTTGTTGCCCCCAAGCCAAAGTACAACCCATACAAGCAACCAGGAGGTGATGGTAAGTATTTATATTTTTTTGGAAGGAACCACAATGGTCTAATTCAAAGGAACTGACTGCTAACACAGGCTGTTCTTGGCTTGCTCTTTGTTGATGAGTTTGTGGGAGCCTCCCTGTTTCAGATCGTTCAAATCAAGACGAATGTGAAGGTATCTCTTACCCTTGCTCTGGCTAGCTACCCTCCTGAGAGGTGCAGGGCTGGTGGAAGACATGAGGACAAATCTTTCTTGTTTTTAATTGGAAGCAGATGTCCTATGTCCGAGATGCGTACTTTTCAAGGGGTTTTGCTTGTTTGGTCTTTGCTGGTATGTGTTGATCCAAGAAGCTGGGGCTTGAACAACCCTGTTCAGTATTGGTTCTTTCATCCCAGCACAATGGGAATCCCCTACAAATGTGGGGCTGAGCTGTAAGAGTATGGGTATAATTAAGGTGGTAAGGGAATAAGTTTGGCTTTAGGAGTGCTTCCTCTCCAGCCTGCTGGTTTGATTCAGTTGTACACTTATTCTTTTCCCTCTACTATGAAACACTCTTGAATAAGAAATAATTTAATGATGTAATTCTGAGGATATTTACATGATCATTCAGTAGCCTCTGGAGCTGTTATGTCAGTAAAACAAACGCCTGCCAGTCACTGTGTGTCAGCCTTCCTCTGCCTTCTGCTACAAAAGTCCTCCTGCCTTCACGTGGTCGAGCAGCGAGCATGGTGGTTCCTGGCTTGTGGATGCATGGAGGGAGGGAGCTCCCGGCAGTGGGAGCGCATGGCTGGGAGCGCCTCTGGGGCTTGCAGCTGGAAACTGGCCAGCTGGAGCAACTGGGATGCCCCTCGCTGACATGGAGAGTGTGTGATGGAACCTTGCTGAAGCAGAAACAAGGTGGAAGCTGAGGATTTTGGGAGAGAGTGATAGCTCTCTTGGCAGAGCAGTGACTTTTCTGTTCTTCGTGGTTTACTCTGGTTAAAAGTGAGTGGAAAACTGTTTCCCCTCCTCCCCCCCATCCTTAACCAAAGAAAAACTCAGTTATCTTCAAGAAAATGGCCAAACCAGCTTTTGAGTTCTGGTTTTGGATGCTCTGCATTGTTCCATCACCACTTTTCCCTCTTTTATGTTGAGGACAATAAGATAAATGTCTCCTGTATCTTTTTTTCTCTTTTTCTGCTCTATCTTCTGAAAGCGTATGCATTTACAGGAAGACTACAGACTAACAGAAAGGAAAAACAAAGTGGCATATTAAATCTCACACTTGAGTGATCTTCTAAAGTTAAGGACATTTTGTGGGAAAGTTGGAAAAGTCTGACGAGTGTTTGGGTTTTTTTCTCTGCCAGGCTAACTTCAGGGAATTCAGAACGAAAAAAGAAAATGTGTTGGAGTGGGAAAGCGAAGTCGTATGCACCTGTTCTGTTGCCTTCAGTAACAAAACATTAGCGAGTAAGAGAAAGACATTTGGAATTAAAAAAGTAAAAAAATAATCTGTTTCTGAAGTGCAATGAAGGTGTCACCTTCAAGTCAAGTGGAAATTCTTATTTTCTTAGTTCTCTTAAAATTTAAAGTAATTATGGAAAATGACACTTTTTTTTCTAGGAAAACTATTGTTAATCAACCAGTATTTTTTTTGTGAAAAATGTCAGTATGCCTTAATTGTCAGTGCTTTAGTGAGTGTAAATCTGATTATATGTGACTTGGGAAATTACCACCTTCTAAAAAAGTCTTGGTTTCTTGGCATTTGGGGAAGGAGGCTTTCCCTAAGAGCAGGACAGGCACTACAGGCTGAAGAGACAAAGCACCAAACATTTCTCATGCAACACTGGTTACCCAGTCCCCCAAGCAGCTGAGCATCGCCACATCTGTTGGAAACTGGGAGGTATCAGGAGCTCACAGGAGGCCTTTTTCAGTGCCAGTCCCTTGCCTTGTCTGGTGCTGGGCATTTGCAGATCTCATCATCATCTGACAGGCCTGGAAGAGCTAAGGGTTGGCCAAGACCTGGTCAGGGACCGGCTTAGTGATGTGACAGCATTTCTGCAGCTTAAGCTAATCCACTTTCAGAAGGTGACACACTGCTGGTTGGTGTCAGCAGCCGGTGCGAAGCCATTAGCCCAGCCATATATAACCCTGAGAACACGAGACTTCTAGGATCTGGCAGGCGAGGGGGGACAGCCAGAAAATATTTAGCCCAACATGCTTCATTCGCCTTCTGTGGCTCCCTTGTCTCTTCCAAGCTCCCTAATTGTTTCTTCAATGACCTTTGTTGTTTTTGCAGCAGTAATTCAGCCTGGGACACTGCTTCATGCCCCACTGATTCCCTGTGTAAAGGGGCACCATGAGTTGCTTTGCCTAAGTTTGTTCTCCATTGGTCACAGGTCTTTCCCATCTGGTTAATGATGAGTGTGTAGGTGGAGGAACTGCAGCATCCCCTTGTACCCTGGAATGTTTCCATCCCTCCTGTCCCTCCGGAGGTCCTTCGCTGGAGGCGAAGTGCGCAGGTAGCACCTAGCGCAGCATCCTTCCGCCAGAGAGGAGTGCGAGCAGGGAGCTGCTCCAGGCAAGGGCTGTCCCAGGGCTGCGATGGGGCAGAATGCAGCCGTGCCCATCACAGCCTGGCACAGCCTGGCCTGCCCCAGCCGTGTCGCTGGAGTTGGTTCCCTGCTACCAGAGGCTGCAGGGGTCATATTGGGAATCTCTGAGGGATGCCAGCAAATTCTGTTCCCGGTAATTTCTTCAGCTCCTTGCTTTTAACATTCGGGAAAATGCATCCTCTGGCCTCATGTGTGTTTATTATTATTTTGTAGGTACGTTGCTTGAATGTTGTGGGTCTTCATGGCTGATAGCATTTGTAGTTTTATTTCTTGAACATGTTGAAAGTGCAGGGGAAAGACACTGAAGTGACAGGCTGTGGAGCAGGCACTGTGTGCACAGTGGGGGAACAGCTGTACCCCCACTCTCCCTCCCACCAAGGCATTTCCTTGGTCTCACCTTCACTTTGATTTTATTTATTTTTTTCCCTGACACCTGCACAAAAACCAGCCAGATTAAAAGCTACTTAACGGAACTTTAAAACAAGTGAGAAATGGTTAAATGATTGAAAAAAGTGAAATCGCAGCAGCCAGTGGTTTATAAACCAGCAGCATTTTAGTATGACTGGAAGCACTCAAGGAGAGCATGGTTCAGACCAGCTCAGTGAGCAATTTTCCCAGCATTACCAGCTCCCCTCCTCGCTGTGTGCCACGCTGCCTCGCTGTGACTTGTTTCAGACGAGGGTTGTCAACTCGTCAAAGCAGAGACAGTGTCTTGCTGTCACAGGGATCTGTTTGGGGGCCCCTGGGTGTGACCGCAGTAGTAGTAATAATAAATAATAATCAATAAGACCACAGCTCTGATTAACATCCTACACGAGTCTCTGCTGTGCAGCTGGCTGGAGAGGCGAGCACAGCTGTGTTTTTATAGGTCCTACAAACAGAGGACCAGAATTCCATGTGCTGTGGTCTGGGCTGGGTTTCTGGAGGATTTAGTGCTAGTGCTCCCTGCTACAACAGTTCATGGGGGATTAACCTTGCTTGATCCTGGGAGGGTTGAGTACCACGGTCCCTGGGACGTACAGGGGCCCAACATCTTACACAGCTCTGCATTTACCCCACAGAGGGAGGAGAGCTGTTTGAACCTGGGGGAGTGATTTTCTACGAGATGGACAAGCGTGCATGGAGAGGAAGTGTAGCTGCTAAGGAGTTAAGCTGGAAATCAAAATTAGGTGTCCAGACAGTTGAGCAGTGGCTCAGCGACACTGGGGCCAACAGTGGTCTGTGGATGCACCTGGATGCGTTTGCAGATGGAAAGCATCTTCTGCATGTTGGGAGAAGACGGGTCCTGAGATAGATGAGACATCATCCAGCTGTGGGTCCTCACAGTCCACCTCTTGTATTTGGCTCGTTTCTCTGTGCTTACATGTGTTTGGTGCTACCTGCCTCTTCCCTGTGTTCCTCAGCAGACCCCGTCCAAGGGGATTCATAGCAGGTCTCAATATCTGTACTCAATGAGAAAAAAAAAATCTCTTAAGCAAAATAATGCCTTCTTTCAAGGAAATAGTGTGAATTTTGTTTCCTTTAAAAGTATTGGATGCCCTGTCATTGGAAGTGTTCACGGTCAGGTTGGATGAGAGTTTGAGCATCCTGATCTAGTGAAAGATGTCCCTGCCCATGGCAGGGGGGTTGGAGTAGACGATCTTTGAAGGTTGCTTCCAACCCAAACCATTCTGTGATCCTATGGCTTCCCTGTCTCCTTTTCCTGCTGTTTATTTCTCTCCTGCTTTCCAGCTTTTACACTTAAATTGGTATTTCAGCATCATCAGCAGAGCTGGGGCCTTGGGGGAATGGTGCCACGCAGCTGTTCCAGTCTGCGCTGGGCTCAGGAAAATGGGGAGGATTTATAGCTTGCAGATGAAGCAAATTCCCTTTTTTCTCCTCTCACTAATCCCAGAAAATAGGCCCTCACCCTCCAGGGCAGATGAAGGAGGTGTCTGGTGTGGAGCGAGGCTGTCGATGGTTGATCCATTACTGGCTTTGTGCACGCTGCCGTGGGCCTGGTGGTGGCAGCGCTGGTGCCGTGTGGCACGGGGAAGAGATGGCGGCTGCTCCCAAACGAGTGCCACTGCGGCAGAGCAGTCGGGGTGCACTGGAACGGTGCCAGGGCTCGTGAGACCAAAATCAGGGGCTTCAAAAACATGCAAAAATCTTTTGTAAGCCTCGGCCACTCAGAAAAGCGTGAGTTGGGCTCTTCAGGCCATTGGATGGCTTGAGTGCAGTGAGTGGCAAGCTTTGTGGTGGGATTTGCCCTTTGATTTGGATCCTTTTAGTTTCAAGCTTGTTTTCTTGACTGCAAGAGCTCTTTCCCCCTTGCCTGTAGGCCTCCCCTCCAAAGAAAACTCTACAGACCTGAAGCAGTGCAAGTCCAGGAGAAAGCACGCTGTGCTGATGCAGGTCGAGCACAGCCGGTGAGCGCTGGGAGGCTGGGTTGCAGGGCTGGGCTTTCCAGTGCAGCACTCATGAGCACTGCCACAGCTCCCTGCGGGTCAAATACACCCTCCTTGCCATCATGCGTTGTCACTTGAATGGTAATTTGATAGTGGCAGGGAAGGGAACGAGTCGCTCCTTGCCTACTGGGAAGTGCCAGATTATTGCTTGGCACCCAGGAGGTCTCCTGCTCCTGCAAAGATGACTGTCTACTCTCCCAAGAGACCAAGTCCCTCATATTCTTGCAATGTCTTTCGTTTGTACGAATCCAACTGCGTGTGTTTCTCAAGCTGCCTGAGACAGACCGAGATACTGAGGTGCCAACCCTGGCCAGAAAGGGATGTGCAGGCAGCATCGCTCCGAGGACGGTCGCTTGGCTTACCGGGCTGCACAGCGCTTGGAAGTGCTTCTCTGTCACCCTCTGAGGCTCTGTGGACAAGCTTTGCAAAATTAGCCACTTCAGTTTGTGCTGCTGGGTCCTTCTAAATTCAGTATTTATTAGTGCTGATGTCTTTTCCTTGTAGTTGCCACCCTTGGTGAATATAGTACCTGCAGAAACAGTTAATATGGATTTAATAATGGATCTCAATAAAGGGAAGAGAATCAAAGCGAGCTCTTCCTTCTCCTTCCTTTCCTTGGGCAACTTTCAGCTATAGTGAACAACAAGACTCGTGTGAAGGTCTTTGATGTTTTCGTTACTTCCCCCCCCCCCCCCC
>Ga0065711_1001531_pt1 | contig 42483 bp, 19 predicted proteins | sample Hoacrofraction12_FD_59098 | JGI IMG/M metagenome (GOLD analysis project Ga0065711, IMG submission 59098) | Hoatzin crop microbial communities from Cojedes, Venezuela - Epithelial fraction 12 v2 (version 2) | ecosystem: Host-associated > Birds > Digestive system > Esophagus > Crop | place...
TTGAGACATCCAAAATGGAAGGTGAGATAAACTCTGCCTAAGGTATCTAGAAATCAGTCTAGTATGTGTCTAACAGAGTCAATATCTTTCTAGAGCAACTGAGCCAAGCATGCATTTCCCATTGATACCAGCTAAAAGCTGATTCTGCACCTGGGACAGAGTAACACTGGGCACAAGTATAAACTGTGAGAGGAGTGGCTGGAGAACAGCCTAGGAGAAAAGGACCTGGTGGTGCTGGATGGCAGCAAGCTCCATAGGAGCCAGCCCCATGTCCTGGCAGCTCAAAGGACAAACCACACCCAGGGGTGCGTCAGACACAGCACAACCAGCCGGTCAGAAGAGGGGATTGTCCTGCTGTGTTCAGCATTGGTGTGGGCTCACCTTGAGCTCTGTGTGCACTTCTGGGTCCCACAATTTGAGAAGGATGTGAAGGTCCTTGAATGTGTCCAGAGGAGGGCAACAAAGCTGGTGAGAGGGCTGGAAGGCATGTCCTGTGAAGAGCAGCTGAGGACTTCGGGCTTGTCTAGTTTGGAGAAAAGAGGGCTGAGGGGGCACCTCATTGTTCTCTACGGCTTCTAGAGGAGGGGAAGTGGGGAGGGAGGTGCTGAGCTCTTCTGCCTGTTCTCCAGTGACAGGACACATGGGAATGATCCAAAGCTGCATCAGGGGAGGTTTAGGCTGGACATTAGGAAACATTTCTCTACTGAGAGTGTAGTCAAATCCTGGGACAGGTTTCCTGAAGAGGCGGTTGATGCCCCAAGCCTGTCAGTGTTGAAGAGGCATTTGGACAATGTCCTTCATAACATGCTTTAACTTTTGGTCAGCCCTGAACTGGTCAGGCAGTTGGACTAGATGATCACTGTAGGTCACTTCCGACTGAAAATATTCTAATCTAGTCTAGTCTAACTGTGTGGAATCAATGAATCGGGCAACCTTGTACAGAAGTGTTCCAAAGAGGCCAGTTTCATAAGTTTGCTGTTAGAACAGACTTTCCATCCAGACAGCCCCATTAATGGTGCTGCGACTTGGCCACTTCTTTGTACATTTAGTACCCAACAGCTTCAAACCTGTTACAGGTTGCAAGCACTTCATATAGGTATAGCACATGCAATGAAAAATGTTACTGTTGTTTAGTTAAATAAGAGACTGAATATACTTAGATGAATAACTATTCAAAAGACATTTAAAATGTAACTGAGGCACTGCAGCAGAGGGCTTAATTTCAGTGCATACAAATGCTGAAAGAAAAATAAGACCAAAGATAAAACCAGGAATGACAGCTGTTATTCTGATTTAAACCATTCAAGGATCTGAGCTAATTAAAATTGACCTACCAGAGTTTTGGATGAAGTGATGAAGTCTGAAATACTCCTGGTTTTCTAGAGTGAAGTATCATCAGAAAATCACAATAACGATATATAAGTATTCCTCCATATCTCAAAATTCTGAATGAAAGCACTTTACTGATGACAATCTGAAAGAGGATGAATCCCTCTGTCTCCGCTTCAGATTTTTAAATCTGGATACTAATTAATAAAATTAAATCCTGGATAAAGAAACTGTTTCAAACAGAAGACTAACAGCACTTTTCAAATTTCTCTGGGAGAGCATCACTGTAATGGCTTCTGCATCTGTTTTTTAAGGAGGGCTGTACATTTTTTATGGTCTCAGAAGCTCAAGGTGATCTGAAATGGGCAATGACAATTGCTCAGAAGCATCCATTTGTGAAATCCTTCTAAACTGGCACATGTATCATCTAGGTTTTGCATACTCCTATAAGTTTCATAAAAGTCCATTTACTTCCCTAGCAGAAGACTGAACTGTCTCGTGTGTCAAATCAGACCAAGAAATGCATCAAAGGCTGATGACCCAGAAATATATGAATGTAGACCCCAGCCTCTTCACATGAGCTACCTTTTGCTCCACAGTCAGTAGGGCTGCAGCTTCAGTTACCTGCAGGTCCAAGCCCAACAGCAACTGCAGACCCACCTACAGCACACTTAATGCGGTACCCGGGACATGTCAAAAGCTGCCAAATACAGCCGGCATCTTGTCACGGGCCAAGGCCTTGTTTATTCAAAGGGGGGCTCTAAGCCATCACAGGCTGGGCTCTATGGTCCAGTAGTCTGGAAGATATCCACAGCTTGTCTTTTTTGGACTGTATTTGTCCATCCTGTACCAGATGCTTCCTTGGAGAGATTCGAAGCTGAGCCTGTCAGAAGCCCAGCACTGTCTGTCTGTAGTGTCTTTTCCAGTACCCTGAATTCAGCCCAATTTGAACTCTGCCTACAACCCCCCACTGCTCTGCAAACGGCTGTGCCAGGGCCCTTCCTGGAGACAACACGATTCTTTCTTGTCTGCCTGACATTGTCATTGCAGATGGACAGAAGGGCTTGATGGAGATTGCAGGGGATTGGACGCAGTAAATTGGCCTTGGATTAAACTTTAACCACAGAGCTCACATGAAATTGCTGTCAGAAATGCCAGTCAGACAATACCACAACTCAAGCTAAGCAGCTTCTGAGAGGTGCACAGTGTCAATATACATCTAATATGGCTTTGAACCCACACGCAATGGGCTATGGAGCTGAAAAACATGGAACAGGCTGTGCGTAATCCTACTCCAAGCCAGTTTGTTATGGTGCAAGAACAGTGTAGTGTCCTTCAAGTTCACTTGAAAACAAGGATACTGACATTTGTGAGGACCTGAAAACTGTTTCTAATCTGAGAGCCTTTATATATCACAAGGTGAATCCTGCCTCCACTGAAGTTTACTAAAACCTTCTCAGTTTTAACAAAGTTAAAGTTAACCCTTTGCTAGCTGTAAGAGTTATATGCTGTTCAGAATGATTTCCGAATATTATAGTGCCTGAACTTCTGGAGTATAGTAATGAAGTATGACATGCTCTGCAGCTGCAGCAGTTATCACTTGGCAGTTACTTCAGTGAGACTGGGCTTTGCAGGAGGGCCGAGTCCTTCCGATCCAAATTGTGCAAAATTATGACTACTCAGTCACATCCAGGGAGACCTAAACCTGTTTTGCCTGTGATAGCCTCACAGTCTGAAGTACTGAGGAGTAGGGTACAATACCCTGGTTTTCTAGCTGTGAGGCAGAGAGGGTCATGCTTGGGCTCAGCAGTCTTGTCAAGAGGCAAAGATTGCCTCAGACACAATGCTGGGCTAAGAAAGTGCTGTGTGGATTCACTGTAAACATCTCCAGTAGCTCAGGGGGCTCTGTGGTGTCCTTCAATAGGTGGTAGAGGCATGCTTCATTACGCTGGCAATTTGTAATAAATCCGTTGCCTTCTGGTATGTGATCAACAGCTCTGGTCCACTACTCTGAGATCCAGTTACATCTTTAGAGCTCAGAACTGAAAACCTGTCCTGCAGTGGATGCTTGCAATCTTTTTGTTCGACTTGTTTTCTCAACACTTAAGGCTCTTCTGCTGTTATCCCTGTACTACTGTCCACTGTCAGTGCAGAATTTTAATCAAGATGGAGGTCAGAAGACAGCAGGGGAGAAAAAAACAAACTTGCAAGCAAAATGGAGTTTTCAGCTGGAGGCTGAAATGTTGAGAGTATCCCTGGTTTCAAACATCATTCACAATGTGTAGGTGGACATCCCCAGCTTCCTTCCTGGAGAGCTGCTGCAGCTCTTCATGTTAAAGTGATCACTTGGGACAGCAAGGAGCTACTGGCCAGAGATGCAACATGTCACTGGCCGCAGCACACGGCAACTGGGAGAATGTCTCACCCTTTAAAATCTGAGCTGAAATTTAACACTGTGATTTAACCAGCCTTAGCTGTTTGGTTACGTCTGTGATAGCACCCTATAAGCAGCTGAACAGATCTCTGTGCCTCCTTGTTTCTCTTATAAGCATCTCCTCTGTTTGTTGGTTTACTTGTCCTAACAACAGACATTCATCACAGCGGTAACTTCCTACTCCGTCTTCTCATTTACTTCTCCTGCAAAACACCACAGCATCTAAGAGTTCCCTGCTGAACTGCAAATTACTGCCACTCCTCTCTTTCAGCATTTATAGCCTCTCTTTTAAAAGCACAAAAAACTGCTCACAGCTGCTGTGGGGGATTCCTACATTGTTTGTAAAGGGCCGTTACACTTTTCCACCTCTAACCGCCTCCAGCTTCTGGGACAGGCAGCTCACGTATCCGCATTTACATACCTCAAGTTCTTGTTCATTCTGCATGTCAAAAACACTTCACAGGCTCTGAATGGCTTTTTCAGAGCACACTTTGTGTCAAATTCACATACAGTTTACCTTGACAAAAGCACTTGTACGAGGTTTATTATGAAACATAGGGTCTGCTGGGGAAAAAAACCTGTCAGTATAAGTTGCACATTAGACACAGCAACGTCCAGGGTACTCAGGAGTACCCTTCCCTGCAGTGTGAACAGGCAAGATCTGACTCAGTGGTCTCCATATCTCTTGTCTGCATTTGCACTGCTGCCTTCTGGCTGACAGTGGACCATGAGTTATTTCATAGTAAGACCATCAAACATCTATTGCAATGGGAGATGGAACCAACAGGCACCTCACATTTATAGTTCATGTTACTTACATGGGTAGTGTTGCTTCAGAGGGACAGATCTTGGAAAAAAGCAGAGGAATTCAGGCCACTCCTAGCAGAGCGATCTAATTAGCACCAGCCAATAAACTGTAACATAGATGTAACCAAGGCCTCAATGAGGAGCAATGGGAGAAGAGCTCTGTGCAGGGGCATCAGCTGCGAGCAAATAAACACACATTCCTCCTGGTGCTGCCCCAGGGACCAACTGCAAAGGCTATGGTTGCACTTTTCCCTTGCTTGCCCCATCCTCACCTGTGGAGCAGGCAGTCGAGTCTGTGAGGGAATGGACTGACGCATACAGATAGATGGATGGATGGATGGATGGATGGATGGATGGATGGATGGATGGATGGATGCCAGAGAGCCATGATGGTGGGTGTAAGGGATGGAGGTTGACAAGCGCATGCATTACAGCTATGGCCTTGGCTGTTCTCCCCACTTGTACATAACCGATATCTGTTGCATGTAACTAGCACTTCCACTATTTCTGAAATCCTTATACTCTACTGGTAATCACAATATTTTTCTTATATCCATATTTGCTTACATATTTTCTCCTAGTTCAGTGCCTATTTCTTCAGACAAGTTCCTGCTAGCAGCTTTTGCTGCAGTATTATCTGTATAGTAAACAGGTGGATTTAACTCTAGGGTCCTTTGCATCAGCAACTGAAATGCTGGTATCTTTGCTTTATTGGTGGAACTGAACTGGGCTCCAGAGCTTTTGCTTTCAAATAATTTTCTATTTGTTTGTTTGTTCAGTTTTGGAGTATGTTACCTCCCAGCAGAGGAGAGAGCAGTGGAGCTTCAGAAATCTCCTGGAGAAGTTTGTGCTTAAAACTGAATTTTTAGAAGAGCAATTTCAAAACTACCACCAAGAGAGGAAAGATCCTTTTCTTTATTGTAAAAATTTGTAAATCAGAAAAAATCATAAGTAGATTGCCTGGGTGAAGCCAAATAACCAGACTTTTCTGGAAACTATTTCAACTCCCTATTTATTGCTTACAAAATGTTTATGATGTTTCTGTTTGTCTCTACAATAAATAAAACTTGATAAACAGAAAAGTTGCAAATTAAATTAAAGACAATCCCAGTGACATTACAAATATTATAAACCCCTTGAACCTTCCCGCATGCGATTGTCTAGTTCGAATGACACTTTCACGCATATGAGAGGCACAGATTTAACAGGATCAGTCAACAGCATTTGTGGCAATAAAATGAGCACATAGCTGCCTCAGAAGCGAGGACCTCTGGCAACATCATGTACAGAGAATGTAAATTCAGACCTGGCAATGCAGCATCTGACTACAGAAAAGAGAGAAATTTGAAAGGTGCCATGGGTAGGTGGCAATGAGTGGATCTGAAGGGCTCAAATTGTTAATACATTTCAACACTTCACAATATTTTTCTGTGTTTTCAAAACGACTGGAATTTTTTTAACTAACAGTCCAAAGCTCTCCAAGGTGGCTGCCCCCATCAGCCTGAGTTTTGCAGACAGTTTCAGTTAAAGCTCTGAAACAAAATTCTGGCAGCTGTTTTGGCAACCCCGTACTTTGGAGCCACAACTTGAAATACACCCTCAGAAAGAGCAATGTCCTTGCCACCCTGATGAAAATCTGCATCCGGTTTATAATCTTTGTCATGGCTGTACTGGGAGAGAGGACCACATTGTCTCCTCTACTCCCAGTTTCCCTTGCTAGGTCAGGGAGGTGTTGAGAAGGAAAATGCCTGTCTCACATGCAGAGGGGCCAAGCATCGGGTTTGTAGCTGGGAAGGATGCACAGCTGGGGAGGAGGCAGCTGGGAGGACACTGAAACTTGGGACTGGCCATCCCTAGGAGAAGAAGACCACTGCTCTGTGAGTGAGACCACATGGATAGTATGGAGACCGAGTTCAGTATTTGCAGGAGAAAAGTCAAGCTTTTCTAGTCAGGTTAACAGAGATAAAAAAACTGAGTAACTGAAAATAGGACTGATTTGGTCACTATTTGGAGGTGAAGAAAAATCCTGAAAAATCCGTAGACTAGAAGTGGTCAAAATTGAGAAAAAGTGAGGCATAAAGTGTGTGCCCATGAGCAGCCCAGTGTCTCTGAGCTCCGAAGGGTAATCCCAGGTACCAGAGGGACACCATTCCTCTCTGCAGCAGCTGCCTATAGTGACCCAGACAGCTATACTTCAGGTTGGTATAGAAGACATCAACTTACTACTGCTAGCTGTCGCTCCACAAGTACAAGGAGACACTGCCCCATAGGAAGAGTTCTGTTTGCTCACTCAGGAGTGAAATGTATGTGGTGCTGGCTGATGTACTTACAAATTTGGGAATTCTTGTGTTTATGAACCGAGATACTGTAGCAGGAACAGGACCAGGGGGTGGGGGGAAGAAGAAAAGCAATGCGTTTTTACAAAGTGCTGAAGAAATGTAAGACCATAAGAAGTTTGATATTTCCCTTCCCTTTTTCTTTAGAACACAGAATTTCAGAAACAAATTCACTGTTGCAGATGAGTAGAGGCCTGGTTCTTCTTGACTCTTCTGTTGCCTCCACTGTCACAAGCAAGCATAGTATCTTTGGCTCAAGAAACCAGTCAGCTAGAGGCTTAGGAGTATTTAATCGGTATCACAACATGCGTGCCCTGTTCATGTGCATCAGTGCTGTGCTCACTGATGGAGACTGGATACCAGGCTAGATTCTAGGCTGAGCTTGTTTAGCCCTCCTTGCAACATTAAACTTTTTTTTTAATATTGAAATCTGTCATTCGTTCATTTTTACTTATTGAAGAAGATAATTAAAATGGACGATTGAAATACATTTAGAAAAATAAGATTGCACCAACTATACAGGGACAGAGGAAAAACACATTGGCCAAGGCTGTATAGTAGTTTTGTTTTCCTACCTGCAACACTATTTAAAAGGTAAGGGAACTATTATATGTTTTGCATTATAATTGGAACGATACCTCTTCAAAGCACTGATTATGCCACGTTTCTATAGTGCCAAACCCTTGGTTAGCTGGAATGCTAGCAGCATCGTTCCCTGCAGCAGTACTTTCTTTGTGGCATTATCTTTTCAGAAATACAGTTTCTTGCTTAATTTTACCTGTGTTAGTAGATATGGATTAATTTTGAGAAAAACAGAGTAAGTTAATGAATTAGAAAAACAAAACCTCACCTCGTCTTGGAGATAGTCGTGAACTTGACACAAATCATTGTATTAGCATAATCAGCTTTTTTCCAATCAGTGGTTTTACCCAGCTGAGTACTTCAAGAACAAGACTGGACTGAAGCTCTCCACTTTATTTTTTCTCCTTACAGACCTTTGTGTTCTTATACTCCTGGCTGTATGCCCAACTTAAACAGGAAGAAGAAGAGTTCCCAAAGTATTAATTATGTTTTTCTCCCAGGAGAAAACAACTCTGGATTTAGTGCTGCCTCCTCCAAATGAAATAGGTCTAGAAGTCATGCGTCTTATTTGTTGAGCAAGCTTACTACTCGCTAAGCTCTAATGTAGGAGAAATCTGAATAAGGTAGGAATGAGACAAGGTTTATGTAGCCCACACTGCATCAGGTGGCATGGGATCATGCTCAGTGTTGAAAGACAGTGAGATGGTGAAAGTTCAAGGACCCTTCTGCCAAATCTATTCCTGTTTATGCACAAAATGACTACAAAGTATTCTCACTCAGATTCACAAAAAAGAAAACCTGAGGTCAGAAGGGAGTTAAAATACTGTAAATCCCAGGGTGGAATTAATCTGAAGAACCACAGATGCCTACACTTGAGTTTCTCTATTTAGCTACTTTTTTAAAACAATGAGGAAACAGGCACTAAGGCACGCCTTTTTGTAAAAGTAGATGTCTAAAGGAAATCAAGAGAATTGTGCCTGAAATTTCTAGGTTTTCCCTGCTTGTTGTAACATGCATGAGGCTGACAAACTCAGGTGTAGGCTAAGATCGGATGAATCCAACCTAGTGTCACAGAGGCATTGGCTCTGCTCCCCTGAGATGGGTGTCACAGGCAACAGAGGAGAAAGGGCTGCCAATATACGTTTTCCCTGGCATTTTCTACTTACTGCTTCAGGTATCCTAATGCTTATGTATCCATACTCCACTTTTTCCTACTTTAAAAAAAATCTCACCTATTTGGTATGGATCAGGAGAACAATCAACTTCATGAAAATGGTCACAGTGATCTCCTGTTCAGTGCATTCACAGAATGTACAGTGTAAATCCTAACACTCCGTGGAGTCTGACATCAGTTCCATGTGCAGTGCTATTGCTTCCAGACAACCTAGCTCATCACCTGGGAGTGTAGTGTAGTGTAAATGATGTACATCTTTTACTCTGTCAATGAGTTAGCCATATCGATCTTCCCAAAGGTGACTCTTCAGCAGGTATGTATCATGAGTTGTGATGTAACTGATAACTTTTCTAATTGTGCAGCCTGAAATAGGTTGATAAAATACTGGATTTATAGATGTTGTTTCTTTGTGCCTAGCTCTTACATCTATACTTTCCATCTGGTGTGCAGAAAGGAAATTTGTTTTCCTCCAAGTATGTCAGGCTGTTAAATGTATGTTGCTTATGATCTTGAACATAAAAGGCACATTTAACATCGGTAAAATGAACAGTATACCACCAACTCTTTCATGCGAAAGCCATCTAACTAAGAGCTTTTGTTCTACTGAAATTGATCTGGTTTCTTTTGGGAAAGACACTTTTGCATTTAGCTTAGCTAGTTTGCCCTGGTTTCCCTAGCATATTTCCAGTGTCGTATTGCGCATGGCTATCACCACATGAAAAGTGGCAGGTTTAAGTGCTGAGGATGCTAATTACGAGAACTGCTGTGGTTTATGTACTCGAAATGAGTCCAGGGTGCAGGATTGAATTCAGATCTAGTAGAGATTTTAAATCTTGACTCTCTGAGGTCGCTGGTGAGACTGTCTGGCTTCTGTAGTGCCAGAACTGTAGGCAGGGGATTGCGCTTGGTGCTTTTTTGAAATGAAACAACTGGGAGCATAAGCAGGATTATAAAGCACTGCTCTGAGCTCCTGGGACAATTCAAACGCAAGCATAGGAAGCGGACTTCCTCTAGGAGTCTTGCCTTCAAGTGGAGGAACTGTGCTTTGAAGACTGTTCTGACCATGCAAATCTCATTTTCCCTGGCAGTCAGGAAGCGGTAACGCCAAATACGCTCAATAAAAACAACAAAATGCTCTCATACATGCCTTGCAGTTATTATTTCTTCATTTGCATCCTGGAACTACAGAAAATAACAGTCCTTAATGCTTAATATTGTATTTCATATTCAAAGGACTACAGTAAAATGCCTCTGATACAGGAAAAACTATTAAGGGCGTATTAGCTACAGTTAGATACTAGCAATTCACAGAAGAATAGGTAGAAAACATAACTGGACCACACTGAAAGTAAGGAAAAGTAGAGAACACTGTTACATTTTTCATTCTCAGGGTAGTTCAAAAGTCCTGGGGCTATGGTAGGGGCATCTCCTTTCTTACTCAGTCTGGGGAGCTGGGATGAAAAGCAGGGAGGGCAATGGTCTGTTCTTACTCCTTCAGGACAGACTTGGGTCAGATGACACATCCAAGCCTGCCTCAACAAGACCCAAAGAGGTCGCTTCATTGCTCTTAGTTTGCTCTTCAGCAGCTTCGCTTTGTGAAACTGACTCATGGGTCAGAGTTACTCCTTGCTCAGAGGGTATCTGAGATTTTGCTGTATCAAATGTACGTGTTTGGTAAGGCATGCCCGGGATAGGATTCATCCTTTACCAATCTCTGTCTTGTTTTAGTGATGCAGCTGAAACTGCAGCTCTGCCTTATAGCTGGGTCACCTGAGCTGGGACACGTCATGGCACAGACACAGAGTAGATAGGGGTTAAGGGAACATAGCAGAAAGGTGCCATCAGCACCTGATACTATCAGTGCCAACAGAATGCCACTTCTAGCCTCCTTCCCTACTTGCAATAGGTTACTAAAGCTACAGGTTGACTACAGCTAGAGATGAGCTAAAATTCCATATCTACAGTGGGAATATGAGGAAAAAAAGACAGCGAGCATATTCTTGGGCTGCTGACTCCAGCCCTCTCTTGTCACAAGTAATTCAGATGCACCAGATGACTCCATTCTTTTGGTGGCTGGGAGCCATTTGAGGCTATATGCTTCCCATTCTTCCCCATTAGCCTTGCTGAAAGTCTCTTCCAGGGCTTCACTGGGACAGCTATTAGATTTTTTTTTCCAATATCTAATTTTAATTTATTCCTTGGGCAGTCTATGTATTTTAGTGCTTGTAAGAACATTTTCTCAGATTAAATAACTCTGCTTTCTCTCTGTTGTATTTATAAAAATTAATTGTGTCACCTTTTTGTCACCTTTGTTTTGTTAAACTATCTGAGCAATAAATTTTCACACAAAATATGCTCTCTGCTCCTCTGATCACCATAATAGCTCTTCTTTGCACCTATGTCAGACTGAATTAATCTTTCTTGAACCTGTCTATGAGGATTTCAAGGGTTAGATCTACAAAGGGAACTGGGGACTTTCAGGTACTTTATTCCAGGAATGGAATTCACAGTTCAGAAATTCGCATCAAAACTCTTTTTGTGCTGGATGGGAAAGGCTGAATGTGTAAGGATGAGCACAAGAAATAGTGGGACATATATAAGCATAGCAAAAGGAAGTGTCAAAAATTAAAAAATATGATATTTTATCTATAGTGTAAGATTTAGATTCCTACTTGTACTGTGAATAAGCACATTTTCTTGCTGCCTCCTTCCTCATTTAATAAATGTATGTGTTAATGTTGCTCTGAAAGAATTTGAGGAACAAGTTTTCTTTCACTTTAACATCCCAGACCACTGACAGAAAGCTTTGAAGCAATGGCCTGTTGGTGAAGAACTTTGCTGACTGTAGGTGTCATATAACTTTACACCTTAGCTAGTCATCTGGATTGTATTGACTGGTGCCAGAGAAAAAAGGACACCTCTGTGGCACACTTCATCTTCAATAGATGACAAAAGTGTCTGTTTATCTTTGTTAACGGCAGTGGACTAACGCAGACGTCTTCATTTCAGCCGTCAGAAGTTGCATGAGGTGAAACGCACGCGCATTAAGTCTTCAGCCATAAGGCCCCTACCAAGGAAGACATCCAGCACTGGCGGGGAAATCTCCTGGTTTATCAGAAGGAATTTTGCTGCCTGACACTTGCAGAAGTGTTGCTTTAATAGCCCTGCTGTATATCTCACGACTGTTGCATGCTATCAACAACTGTGTTTAATTCTACTGCTTTATCACAAATTGAAGACAGACATAATGCTAAATTATACACAGTAAAAAAAGAAAAAGTCCTAAAAAAAAATCGGAATGGTCTACTGACTGATTTAATGATGGGTTATTGTTTACTTCCAGGAAGCTATTAAAGGCACTTTTCCCATATGTTTATTATTAAAAAAAACACATGCAAGATGACTTGGAGAGTAAACTAAATGTCTGATCTTCTTCGGTTTTGCTTCTCAGGAATTTTGACCCACATGGTTGGTTGGTGTCCCCAGGAACTAGAAATCACCATCTCTTTGGGTTTTTTTTGCCAGACTGCAGGGGAGTCAGTGCCTCCCCCCATTTTTCCCCAGATGTCATAGCAACAAAAAGCGTTTAACTTCAGATGTTTCTGAGGGTTTGATGGAAAAGAGAAAGTTCCCAAACTGCTTTTCTTCTCTATTGTCCTCACTTTTACTTGGCACCTTTCCCCTGCTCTCTGTTTGTGTCTTCAGACCAGGTAGATGAGGTGGACTGTGGTGAAAAGCTCTCTAGTCTGCTGAGTCGTGATCGTGCAAAACCAGCTTGGCTCAGCCTAGGCTCCAGTGCCTGTTCTCCAGCTGAGGCAATGGAGAAGAGTACAGACATCATCTGGGTAGGACAAGGGATAAAGGTTTTAAATGGAAAGAGGGTAGATATAGATTTGGCATAAGAAAGAAGTTCATTATGATGAGGGTGGTGAGATATGGGAACAGGTTGTCCAGAGAAGTTGTGGATGCACAATCATCAGAAGTGTTCAAGGTCAGGCTGGACAGGGCTTTGAGCAACATAATCTAGTTAAAGATGTCCCTGCCCATGGCAAGGGGTTGGACTAGAAGATCTTTAAATGTTCTTTTGAACATTCTGTGATTCTATTTTATTTTAGAATTCCCATCCTCCTGTCAAGTGGAATGATTGCATGCATACACTTCTTTCTCAATGATGGCACCAGCCTTTCACAAAATATTTGAACTTTTTACTAAAAAAGACTTAGGAAAACAGTAGGAACTCATCATTGACATTAATTAATACTTATCCCAAAATGATTGCTGTTTTATATTTATTTATATTTAATTTTTTCCAGCCTCAACACAAATGCAGCTTCATGTTCTTCTTGTGGACAAATAATTCTGTACAGTTTATATCAGGTGAGAACTCATCAGAGCTTTTGTAATGATATCAGTGCATCTGGGTGTATTAGTTTGCAGGTCTCTTGGAAATTCAGCTGAATTTACAGATTAAAGTGCAAAGGACTACCCACAAAAACATGTTGGAGAACCCGTCAGAGTTCAACTGCCTTTCTAAAATGCACAAAATGCTCGATGTTGCAAATACGGAAAGTGTAAGAAACTCATAAATGTTGTCTCTCTCCTTTTTCTGAGATAGCAAGCCAAGTCATTCTCTGGAGCACTACAACAGGTGTCTCAATGAGACGGGAATGTCATGTTGTAACCAACATTTCATTTTACTCATCTTTGAGTGACAAGAGCACAGGTCTGCTGCAGGGAAGAGAAAACAAAATCTCCCACATTTCCCCTCCAGCACAGGCTGCTCAGTTTAGAGTTCTGTGTCCAACATAGATCAAAACTCAAAGTTTATTGCTCCTCTTCAGGAAAAAATGGATAAGCAGGGTGGACTAACTCTTTCAAGGCTTTCTCACACATTCAGGGCAAAGGAGGAATTATTGCACTATGAGATCCAAGGACTTCTTAGTAATCCTCCTGTAGCAGTGTAAGAAGCACAGTTGAACTAAAACCCTTATTATAACTATTAATCTCAGTTACATTTTAAGGAGTGTCTGGGGACTAGTGTTTTCTATTGAGAGCTAAAGTCTCAGTTCATATGTAAGTAATTTCCTGCCATAGAATCAAGTGGGTTTTTTTTTTTGTTTGTTGGTTTGTTCTTAATTGCCGACAGCAGCATGACTTAGATGTTCTGTTTCTCTTTCAGAGTGAGACTGGCTACATTTGACCATAACTTTTGCAAACAGAGGACAGCCAGCAAGCATACTGCTGCTGGAGACCACTGTTAGCAGAAATGCAGACTCAGAGCACGATTTGTTTTAGGGAACAGAAAAGCTTATTATGCTACAAAAGTGGCGAGTTACCTTTAGGAGACTACAATTCACAATTATTTGGGAGGAAGGGAAAAAAGTTAATAAAAAAACACTGTACCATCACTATGAAGTGGTAAAAAGAGTTGTTAAAAATTGCCTAACAACATAGTGTTTTAAGTTATATTGATAGGACACATAAAGCAAGAATATTCAGTGTAAAAGCAGACTCTCTGTTCTTAACAAGTACATCTCTATGGCTTTTCTGCTGCACAGTATCACTCTTGTTAGTGGTGTAGCTATATAAAGTTCTAGCCGTGTTTGGGCTGTACATAACAGTTTCAGGAATCCTGAAGTTTAGCAGCATTTTAGGAATGGAAAGCAGCCTTAGAACAGTATTTATGACACAGTCCTAAATTACTTTCTTTCCATATATTCAGAATAATTCTTTAATATTTCCTTCAACTAGCTCCTGCAGACCATATTGCGCAACTCCTTCTGCAGTGATGGAGTGCTGCAATGACAGAAATGAACTAAAGCAAGTAGGTTTGCAGGGAAAGGAAACAGCTCATACAAGAACAATAGACATCACTGGAAAAAAACCTACACACAAGGTTTTGGCCACACAACCTTTATTCAAGTATGAAATCTGAAAGAATTTCATGTCTTCAAACTTGTCTTTCCTAGTGTACTGTAAAAAGAAATAAAATAGATTAAAGCAGAAGGGAAAAGAGCAAATATAGTTCCCATCACAGCGCCTTGAGATTCAGATAGAACCACTATGTACCAAATTCTGTCAATTATATGTAAAAAGTTTGATATGCTATTTAATATAATATAGGTAGTATACTTATGAGCTTCTAAGTATATTACTTAGAATACACACATGAGCATCTGTACATTAAAATTAGTTATTAGCTTACTAATTAAGTCACTAATTAATAAGCAATTTTAGCTTAATAAATATTTGTTATTGATTTATTTTTTCTTCTTCAACACAGTGTGGCTAGAAATCTATGGCATAAGTTACTCTACTGAAACTTTATTTCTCCAAAAGTCAAATGGAAACAAATATTATCCTCAAATTCATACAGACAACGCAAAACTCTTGATTCAACAAAGACCAGAAAGGATTTCAGAATGTTAACAAACTCAATACTACAGGTTTCATTTGAAAATATTATTTTTGTAGAAAATATCCAAGGGAAATTAGAGGCACAAATGGGAAAAGATAGGAAAACTGCCAAAACATGAGAAAAGTAATCAAATCTGTTATTATGTAGATTTTCAGAGACCTACCTGGTTGACTTTCAAGGATCACCTCTTCCAAGCTCCGAAGCAGTCGTTCCCACATGCAAGAAGTCAAGCAGATGTCACAGGAGGTCTGCATGGATAAGCAAGGAGCTCCTGACAATACTCAGACATACAAGCAAACATGCAAGAGGTGAAGACCCAGGAAGAATATAGAGACACTGTCCAAGTGTGCAGTAATGGGGTCAGGAAAGCAAATGCCTACCTGGAGTTGCATCTGGCAAGAGATGAGTAGGGCAACAAGAAGGGTTTCTTCAGGCGTGTCAGCAGCAAGAGGATTGCTAGAGCAAATGTTGGCCAGGTGCTGAATCGGTGAAGAGAGCTGGTGAGAAAGGACATGAAAAAGGCTGGGATACTCAGTGCCTTCCCACCTTGGTCTTTGCTGGTAAGATCTGACTTCAGAAATCCCAGGCTCTTGAGACTAGGAGGAAAGTCTGAAGCAAAAGACAATCTTGGCGGAGGAGGCTGAGGTCATGGAACATTTAAACATACTGTATATACGCTTGGTCTTTGGGACCCAATGGGAGGCACCCATGAGTTCTGACGGAGGTGGCAGACATCAGTGAAAGGCCATTGGTCATCTTTGAAAGGCCATGGTGACTGGCAGAGTTTCCAGAGGACTGGAAGAAAGGAAATGCCGCTGTTCTCTTCAAGAAGGGCAAGAAGGAGAACTTGGGGAACTCCAGACTGGCCAGCCTCACCTCAGTCCCTGGAAAGGAAATGGAGCAAATAATTCTGAAAGCTGTTTCCAAACATATGAAGGACAAGAAGGTGATTGCGAGAAGTAAGCATGGATTTACAAAGGAAGAATAACGGCTGATCAATCTGATACCTTCTAGGATGAGAAAACTGGCTTAATGGATATAGGGAAAGTGGTGGATATTGTTTACCTTGACTTTGGTAAGACTTTGATACTGTTTCCCATACATCCTCATAGAGAAGCTAATGAAGTGGAAGTAAATGGACAGTGAAGTGGGAGGAAATCTGGCTGAACTGCTGGGCTCAGAGGGTTGTGATCAGCTGCAAAAAGTCCAGCTGGAGGCCAGTCACTAGTGGAGGATCCCGAGGGTTGATACTAGGTCAAGTATGGTTTAACAAATCTGTTAATGACCAGGAATAACAGGACAAATTGCACCCTCAGCATATCTGCAAAGGATGCAAAACTGAGAGGAGTGGCAAATGCACCAGAGGGGTCTGCTGCCCTGCAGAGGGACCACAATAGTCTGGAGAAATGGGCCAACAGGAATCTCATCAACTTCAGAAAAGAGAAATGCCAAGTCATGCCCCTGCATGGGGAGGAATAATCCCTTGCATCAGTACATGCTGGCTACTAAGCTGCTGGAGAGCAGCTTTGCAGAAAAGGATTTGGGGGCCCTGTTGAACTAAAATACAGTGCTCCTTTGCAGCAAAGGCCCACAACCTCCCAGGCTGCATTAGGAAGAGCATTCCCAGGGGGTCAAGGGAGGTAATCCCTTCTCTCTGCTCAGCACTGGTGAAGCCACGTTTGCAGTTCTATGTCCAGTTCTGGGCTCCACAGACCAAGAGAGAGATGGAATTACTGGAGGGAGTCCAGTAAAGGACCACTAAGATGGTTAAGTGAATGAAGTATCTGATGTACAAGGAAAGGCTGAGAGTATCGGCACACTGGAACCTGGAGAAAAGAAAGTAAAAAGAGATTTTCATAGAATCATAGAATGTTTTGGGTTGGAAGAGACCTTTAAAGATCATCTATTCCAAGCCCCCTGCAATGAGCAGGGACATCTTCTACTAGACCACGTTGCTCAAAGCCCCATCCAACCTGACCTTGAAGGTTTCTAGGGATGGGATCTCCACTACCTCTCTGGACAACCTGTTCCAGTGTTTCACCACCCTCATCGTAAAAAATTTCTTCCTTATATCCAGTCTAAATCTACCCTCCCCTTGTTTAAGACCACTACTCCTTGTCCTATCACAACAGGCCTTGCTAAAAAGATTGTCCCCAACTTTCCTGTGGTCCCCCTTCAAGTAATGAAAGGCTACAACAAGGTGTCCCTGCATCCTTCTCTTCTGCAAGCTGAACAACCCCAACTCTCTTAGCCTGTCCTCATAGGAGAGGTGCTCCAGCCCTCTGTCCTTTTTTGTGGCCCTCCTCTGGACCCACTCCAACAGTTCTATGCCTTTCCTATGCTGAGGGCTCCAGAGCTGGACACAGGACTCCAGGTGGGATCTCACCAGAGTGGAGTAGAGGGGCAGGATCACCTCCCTCACCCTGCTGGCCAAGCTTCTCTTGATGCAGCCCAGGATATGGATGGCCTTCTGGGCTGTGAGTGCACATTGCGGGCTCATGTCCAACTTTTCATCCATCAGCCCCCCCAAGTCCTTCTCCTCATGGCTGCTCTCAATCCCTTCATCCCCTGGCCTGTATTGATAGTGGGAGATGCCCCTACCCAGGTGCAGGTCTTTGCACTTGGCCTTGTTGAACCTCAAGAGGTTCACAGGGGCCCACCTCTCCAGCTTGTCCAGGTCCCTGTCCCTCTGGATGTCATCCCGTCTTTCTCACATATGAACTGCCAGTTTTTATTAATGTGTTTGAACGCCTGAAGGGAGGGCATTAAGAAGATGCAGTCAGACACTACCCAGTGGTGCCAGTAATGGGACAAGAGGCAGTGGACACAAATGGAAAAACAGGAAATTCAGTTCAAAGGTAAGGAAAACTAAGTCACTGTGTGAGGGACTGAACACTGGAAAAGGTGTTCCAAACAGGTTGTGGAGTCTTTATCTATGGAGATAGTCAAAAGTCGACTGGCCACGGTCCTGTTCAACCTGCTGTAGCTGACCCTGCTTTGAGTAGCAGAGTTGGACTAGATGATCTCCAGAGGTCTCTGCCAACCTCTGTGATTCTGTGAAACACAAGAATATATAGCAGTGGTAACTCAAAAGATATCTTTTTAAAGATAAAAAGTCTTCAGAGGACTTTGACATCCCTTTCATGGTAAAAATATTTCAATTTATTCTACTCAGTAGAAAACAAAAAGTACACAAAATCAACTTTCCACAAAAACGGTTTAAATATGTTATATTTATAGTTCATGCTTTTTTTGCAGAGGGCCTAAGATGTTTTAGATGCAATAATTGTTATTAACTGTAAGGAAAAGAAATTAGAAAAGGTTATAGATATTCCCTGCTTCTTCCTGCCCACTGCTGGGTGAAGTGAACGTTCCATTTTAGGTATGATGCCTCTTTCAAATTTCAGTTAATATGCCCAGCTATGAGTGAGGATTTTACTTTTCCCTGCATATGTCACCTTGTGTCCAGGTTGCCGTCAATATTCTACAGAAAAGAAATATCCAAATGAAGTATGTAATACTATTGCTCATATCATGAAATGCTATGTAGTCTTTGCTGAACCAAGGCAGTTTAGGCTTTGTATCTGAAACCTGAGGGGACACATTCTTTTTCAGCTTCTGAAAATATCACTGTCACAGGCCATAATCTAGAAATTCATAAAACATCTGGCTTCTTGTTGAAGAAGTGAATAGTAACCTGGTCTTCAGTGGACTTGTTCACGTGCTAAGGATAGGCATATGAATCAAGTCTGCTGGTGGTGACTGACTGGACAGAATAGCCTTCTGAACCTGTCAGCTACAACCCTACAGATGGGAATGTTAACTATGCAAAGTGTCTCCATCTCCGTTCCCAGCTCATCTAGAATCACACCACACAGTCTACCCAATGCTTCTGTCCCTTCCCTGTTCTTCCTTTGCTTCATGTTGTAATTATTTCCCTGTTATCATTCTTTAATACCATTAGCATTATGCAGTATAATGCAGTTGCAGAATATTGATGGTGCTCTGAGTCGACCCAGCAATTACTGTGGAAAGGCCCAGAAAGGCTACCGTACATTATAAAAGCATTAAAGTGAGCACTGTGCGATAATGATGGAATTATCCTTATTCACTTTCTGACACTTTCTGAATGTCACATGCAAATTGAATACTAGATAATATGCTCCTACCTGGTCATTTTCCACCTTTAATCTCTATATCTTGTCAGAAAGAACTGTATCCTTTTACTGCAGCAGTTGCGTGGGCTTGACTAACAAAAGCTTGCATAAAGAATTAAACATGTTAATATAGGAAAATACTTCTGCTATTTTCTTTTTTTTCTTCACTTTTTGATGAACTACTTTTTTATTCAAGCTCTAGTTCACGGTTTGGAAGACAATTCAGATTCCCACTCAGCGTGATCATTGTTAGACAAGACTTTTATCATTTGTAATGAAGTAGTTGAAGTCAACAGAATATGAATTGCCCAGCACATAGCTGTATTCAATGCAGAGTGAAGACAAGAACATAAAAATGGAATAAATGCTGTCTGGGTCAGGTCAGCGGTCCATCCAGCTCACTGTTCTGCCTCTCCATTGACAACAGGAGATACTGTTTCAGCAGGGCACATGAGGCCCACTGTTTTCTGCTGTCCTTTCTCCTTGTGCACCCACAACCCCAGCTGGTGTGCCAGGGATGTTAGAAAGTACATGCCTTTCTTCTCCCTTTAGCGTCTGTTTATGGACCTATTGTGCATGAGCTGTCTAATACTTTTTTGAACCTACTGATATGATCTGCATCCACAGACTCTTGTGGATGTGAATTGCAGTTCACTACCCACTGGACAGAAGAGGCACTTTCTTTTACACATTTTAAATGAAGCTCCTGCTAGTTTAAAAACCTGTCTGTAATTCAAAGATTACACAGTTTGATGAGTAACAGCTCTACACGATTTTATCCACTGTTTTTATGACTTTACAAATCTTAGTCATATCCCACCCAGCTTTCTTCTCTCCAAAGACCAAGAAGAGACCAAGAATCTCTTCCTGGCCTTTTTACACTCTTCTTTTATGTCCTGGTCTCTTGCTCTCTTCTCATCTCTTGATCTTTTAGTTGCTTCTACTGCATTTTTCTGAACAGTAGAAATGTACATACTTCCACATACTTCTCAAGTTCTGACTGTACCAGTTTTTTCATAGCAGTGAGATGTTGTCTTCTGTTTTGTTCTCAATACTCTTCTTGATGAAGCCTAATATTTTGTTGACCTTCTGTCTGCTGCTGCGCACTGAGCTACTGTTTGGATGCAAGCCTGTGCTCAGACCGTGCTTTAGACATTTCAACTGAGACTCATTCCCAGGAGAAAGCCTTGGTCCTCTGTCACCCTTCAGCGTCATACCACCTACTTCCTGTGCAGATGGATGAGTCAAACAATGTCCTGCATATCCACCATGTGGTCCCGTTGGCACTTGTAGTGCCATCGCATGGCTGAAATTGGATATATGTCATTCATAGGAGCTTTCTTAGATAGACTCCACCACCAACTGCTGCAAAGGCAACAAAGATTTGTAAATTTTCTGTGCCCTTACACATGATAGATACGTAGATGCAAAGTTTTCTGTGCCGTCCAGGGCCTGCAGACAGCTCAGGGAGTGCTCTGAGGTTTAGCTCAAACCTTCTTCCCTGGTTCAGCTTCATAAGCTACAGACCAGGAGTAGCCCTTCTTGCAGTGGAGTGTGCTGTCAACTTGAAGTGCAGGTACAGAGCTATTAAGAAGAAACAAGAGACTGAGAACCATTCTTTTGAAAGAATTGTATGTGTTGCACTCCCCTCGTCGATCAAAGCTGAACACAGCCTGGTGGAGTAGGTAGACTGACCTCAAGGATGTAGCACAAATAAGAGAGATATTGACCGGAGAACTCTAAATCCTGAATTCCTGAAATTAGAAAATGCGTTGACCAGGTTTTTGTTTTGCGCGTCACTGCAAGAACTTTTGGAACCAGAGCAATCCCCTTGCCAATCTCTACCCTTCAGAAAGGATAACAGTTGGGTGAACACACACATGGGTTGTTATTACCTTGTACCACAAGAGCTGAGCATTAATTGATTCATTTGTTGTGTTTATCAACTGCTAGTATTTACCTCCATTGCTTGTGTTTGAATAGGTTGTCTGAGTACTTTGGCAGTGATTTATCTTTTCAGGCAGCTGCTTCTTTTGTGTTGAGGTTTTTAGGGGCATTTTTCTCCCTGGCTGTGGCATTGTGGGTTGGATGCAGACTTGCCAGCCTTGTACGGTTCCCACTAACAGAAAAATAACTGATGGCTTGAGGGAGAAATGGAGGTAATTTGAACAGACCTCAAGCACATTATTATTTCTGCATTTTATGGCTGTTACTGTTTCCTTTAGTCTACTTGTTATTCCAGCTGCTGATATTTGTTCTGCCTCTTTATTTTTATTTCTAAAGCTCTGACAACTTGCAACAATAACAGCAACATAGTTCTTTATAATTTATCACTCTTTAATTATTAATTAATTAGTTCTCAGGAATTTCTTTACAATGTTCTTTACAGATCTGCCTGATCTGTAAATAGCATAATATGAGTTGTTCTTTGAACAGTCTACTGAGATATATGTTTCCTGATATGCATTGTTGAAAATAGGTACATATAGCTATTTTTACATCTCATTCCGCTAGAATAGGTGTGATGGGATGGCTGAATAGGTCATGACATGCTGAATGCCACCAGAATGAGCTGGTTTGTGGTTCATATTATTTTTATAATGTGGGTTTCTGTTATCATCCAGTTACTGCTGGTGTGAACCCTGCTAAAGCACAGCAAACTGAGGACTAATGAGACTTGGCCTCAGCATCTCTGTTTATATATGGGTTGGCAAATTCTGTCCTTCTTGTCCAGTAGAAACCTTTTGATTATAATCAGTGCCAAGAACTAAGTAGAGAGAGGGATGTAGTTTAAAAAAAAATGAACAAAGATTTACTCCTTAGATTTAACAGACATTTATGGCTGAAGTATCTGTTGTGACCTTGCATCAAATGGAAAGTGAAGAGCAGATCTAAGTGACAGTTAGATGCAGAAAGTGGTCATTTTGTAGCAAAGTAGAAAGAAAATCAAATGAAGTATGTGTTAGCCAGGAAGATCCACTAAGACAATCCTTTCATATCTGAAAAATAAAAATCACTGTACAGGTGGCTGTTGGTTTAGTATTGCATATCCGACGTTGGCAGGGTGAGGGACCTCTGATGATTTTCTGAGATCACTTCCTACATTATTTTCTATGATTTGCAAACCAGAGTCTTTTGCTTAAGTGTGTAGAGAACACAGTTTGACTGTAGTTCTGTAAAACCTTCCTGCCTCAAATCAAATGCTCTCAGTTTTTCAACAGAACCTAGCCTTTCTCTTCCAAAAGCTTAAAGATTCAAACAACATCTAAGCGTATAGATGGGATCTGTTCTTTCACTGGAAGAAGAAATTATTATTAGAGGTATTTTGTATGGAATAGTAAAAAAGCTTCAGATTGTCTAATTCAGTCTGAATTCTGAAGGTGCAGGAAAAGTTTGTTTTATCATCCAGAGATGATAGTAATGTTCAGGTGATGATGCAGTAAGTTCTTGTAACACAAATCTAATTATGAAGGGACTGGTTCATTTGCAAACACTGCAAACAAAGCTACAGCATTCAGTCTACATACAAAGCCCCCTGGAATTTATGTGGTTCCTAAAGGCATTGTTCTGAGGAAGTTCATCAAAAACAGAGCGTACAGACTGGATAAAGTCCATGGGAATACAGTTATCTACACAATCTGTAATCTATATGCTGAGATCAGCAACACTTCTACATGCCACTCACCCAGTTCTGGAGTTCCACATAACCAAGGCTCAGGCAACGGTAGTTAGCTTAGATGTGTCCCCAGTACTAATAAATCTCACTCTCTTAGACTTGTGTTTGCTCTTGCATCACATAAGATCAGGTCCTTTTAAAACAGAGCCCAGAAGTAATTTGTCCACCCAGGACCAGCTATCTGATGGGGCTGCAAGGACAGGTGTTTGTCTATAGTTGGGTCAGACCTGGTGTGTCTAGCCATTGAAAGGAACACACGAATTGGTGGTTATCACATGGCAATACAGATTTCCTCCATATTCTGTTAGTGTAACATGATTTAGGGCTCAAGAGTATGTTTGCAGCCTGGGCTTTTCATAGAGTATAGACGCATCAAGTATCATAGGTGATGAATGGAAGCACCTATTTTGTGCTATCAAATCTTTAATGGCTTCTAAGTCTATTATCATCAGCTGTAGCTGTCAAATCAGTCGTTCAAACTCTTATGCTGTTGCAAGCATAATAAATATTAACCAGTTTTTCAAAGCAATTTTAATACATTGCACTCTTCAGCAAAAGAACCTTTCTTGATATAGTCAGTAATGCATGGGCATTATGGTTAGAAATGTTATGGCACTTGATAAGGATTAATGTGTTTGTTTATTATGTTGGAAATTACCTCCTCCAGAGCCCTTTTAACACTCTGGCCCTGAAAAATCACTTTGCAAGGGTCATCTGTAATGATGTAAAGTTAGATCTCTGAATCCGATCATGTCACCCTAGATTCCCCTTATACAAAGAAAGAGGCACGCAAGAGGGTGATCCTTAGGACATACCTTTTAGGACAGCTTTGCACCGCCTCTGTCACCACCCTAGGGACAGAATCCCAGACCAGTTGTTGCTTACTCTCTGATGTCCACATCACTGTTGCCCTTCCATGAAAACTGCCCACATCCAGGTTTGGCCAGATCTTGTCTAGGCCTTTTGTGGTGCCCCACAAAATGAAGTTCTGAGGGGTGGGATTCAGTGCAAAGTGGCCATAATAATTAGAGGGCTTGTTCCATCATGGTAAACTTTCTGAATGTGCTCTGTGGAAAGCAGTATGGTGTAGGACGGCTGGGCCACGTACAGGTGCAAGGCCTGCTAGGGTGTTGGTATGGGACTACCACAGGTGCAGCGTGCCATACCGCTTGTCTAGGCAGGCACACCCTGCCAAAAGCACCCAGTGCTCACCTCTGAGGGAGCTGGTTGGCCCTCAAAGGCATCCCGTCTGGGCAGTCTGGGTTTCAGGATCTGGGAGTGAAACAGGAGCCAACAGTGTAGACACCAGTCCTGGGATAAGTTGTGTCACCCACAGAGGTATCTGTTTCTCCACTGACTGTAAAGAAAGCCTAGGAAAAGTATACAGACTTTGACTTGTGTTTTCCGAAGCTAAAGCAGATGAGTTTCTCCATAGACAACAGAGACATTGTTTGGCTTGTGTCCTCTTAGGCTCATTGTGGAATGCTAAATAGGAGAGGGCCAGGCAGAGGGGTCTATGGTGTGGACTGGCTCATGTCCATGCTGCTAAGAACAAGGCAGTTTCCAGCAGATCTCATGGAGTGAGCTACCTGAAGCAGGTCAAATCCGAGACAGGAATTAAGCAGGGTGGATGGTCAGTGTTTGAGCTTATTCTTTCATATAAACCTCTTTTATGCAGCAGTGTAGGCTTTCGTAGAACAGACTAATCCAGGCAGCATGTTAGAGCATGCAAGACTGCGATCCTTACAAGACACAGTGGTGGAAATGGCTTACTTTGGACATGCTTGGGGAGGAGGAGGTGATGCTTTCATCCCAGAAGAGCCAGCTGGTTAGAGCACTCTCACGTACAGTGGAGGTTACTTCTACGTCTGAAAGGCATCCAAATCCATGTCTGCCGGGAGAATATCCTAACCACCACTCTGTAGACTGGTCACAGGGGAAACTTGCATGGAGGACTTTTCAATCTACTCTTGCAGGGTAGATCCTTCCTGAGGCAAAATAGGCAAATTAACTCAGTCTCTCATGGACTGTCAAGCTATTTTAGAAGAATGCTCTCTCCGGCTGTTTTCTGCTGTTAGTAGATGTGCAGTGTTGGCATTGTAGTCTTGGTGGCTGCTTACCAGCTGTGTGGAAACTCCAGCGCTAATCTTGTCCCATAAAACATAGCTGTAGGTTCAGTTTGGTAGCAAAGTCACTGCCTGATTTTCTGTCACCAAGGCATAGCCAAAACAAAAATACTTTGTCCAACAAGGTGTTGACACACCTATGTCCATGACAAAGCTTTACCATGTCTCTGTGTATAAAATCAAAGTTGCATGATTTCTGATTCCCCTTGATACACTGGTCAGAGCAACATTTCAGTCTGCTACTGCCTCCCAGTCTGCATGTTCATGTTTCACCTTGATTCACCCTCTGTTCACTGAATACACTTATTTTGCAGGACTGTTCATATTGTTCCACCCTTCCAACTGAGTTAGCACAATCTTGAATAGACAACTTGTCTATCAATCACAACTGTCTCTAAGGACTGCTTTGAGAGGTGTTTCAGTGAAGCCGTTAGATGAGTATGCATACTGATCAGTCCTCCAGCAAGGCCTGCCCATTATCTCCTCTGTCTGAACAGTGATCTATATTTCACTTCAGAAGAAAGAAAAAGCAGGGATACGTGTTTGCGAGAGAGACTCCCAGGTTGTTAAGCCCCAGTGGAGTAAACCACATTCTCAGGGTGCCGAGTGAGATCCACGCTTTTCTCACCACCCCCTCCCCACGGTCTTAAGCAATTCAGAGTGATCAATTTTGGGAGTCCCAGTCTGAGTCACTAATTCCTTTCTGTCATTATAGGAGGAACCCATTTAGCTGGAGTTTTAGACTTTGCAGTGGAAACCAGGTGCTTAAATGTTACCTCTTACAGTGCCCCATACTGCAACATTAAAACCCTTTCCTTTTGCTCAGGGCTTGAGCCATATTTTTTCCTAGCAATTTCATTCATATGTTCACCAGTTTTGAAGCCACTGGTGTCAAACAATAGAAACTTTCTGTATAAACCGTATCTGATATAGCCAGTTATGAAATACCATTGCTGACTGTTACCTTCTTGCACAAGATACCTTGGTGTCCTGCGTCTCCAGCACCCAAACAATTTGCCTAGTTTGCTCCAGCTCTTCTGATAGCTGGAGAAGTGAGTACATGACTATGTGTCAGTCTCATCTTGCTATGGAGGTGGAAGGGAGCAGGGATGCACATGCGGGTTAGGGAACTGGGAAGTACCTCTGATGGGAGTAGTGTGGCTGAAATAAGGTGTAATGTTTCCCTCAAAAGTTTAATGTGAAAGTACAAATTTGTAAATACAACATCTGAGTGCTTCATGGTCTTGAACATATTAGTCCATGCAATGTGTTGGGGAGTGGAGAAATGTTGTTAAATATGATTGGAACAAGAGCTTTCCTGAGCATTTAGTGATTTGCAAGTTTAGAAGTATAGAAATATAGTATATTCTAACTTAAGACACTTTTAAAAGCAGGTTAGATGAAAATGGAAGTGCCACCAAAGAGTAATTTGGGAAATAGTAAACCCAGTCCAGTGTATCTACTCCTTTTTAAGCATAACTTTCAAACAACAAAAGAGACAACTAATTAAGGACCAGGAACTCTGTGGACTGATAGAAATGTTCAAATAGCATACATCAAATTCTTCTTACAGATATCTAACTGTATCAAATCCCCTTTAAAAATCTCATGTTCTACTCTTTGTATTGATTCAGATTCCATTAGCAAGATTCAGATTTATCCCAGTGTTACCTTCTCTTTCTGAGGTAAGTGAATTTTATGAAGTCACACAAAGGCAATGCACCTGAAGGTAGCAATGCATGTATGGTTGCCCTGGCCTGCTTCACTCGTCCCTTTTGTTAGCTTCAGGAATGCTAATCGTTTAAATAAAGATGGTTTGGCACAAATGATGAAAGGTACCCTTTTTTTCACATATAGATTATAATCAGTGAACAGTGTAAGTGGTATTAAGTTCACCATTTAGCACTTCCCTCTGCCAGGTTACATGAGTCAAGTGACAGCACAGGACCTGGCCAGTCTTTAAATACAGCATCAATGCGTCCTGCTGTCAGCTGCACAAATTAAATCGAATCTCGGTTACACTGATGCACCATTGGAATTTCTCCATTGACAGAATTGTGCTCTGGGTGCACAGCAATGTTTATTTAAGGGTTGAATCTGGTTTCTCACAGATTTTTTTTTAAAGTAATAGCTCATCTGCTTAACCATGTAATTAATTCTCTGAAGACTTCATATTTGTAATCAAGGATAACTATATTACAGTCTGAGAAAGAGGTAAGTAAGGTTTCCAATGTTCAGTTATTATCCAATACGTGTTTCCAGGTATAATACATACCAAGATATCTTTATTGTCTCTCAGATGAAGAGAATTAACCTAGTAACCTCTAGATGGCTGGCTTCTTAAAGCAAGACTCACTGGTCTGTCACAAAACTACTTGTGTGAAAGACTGGAATATTTTCTGCACAGAAGATCCTGACAAAATTGCTTGCTTGCTTTTCCCTTCACAGAAGATGAATGCTCAGTATCTCTGGGATTTTTAAATAGTTTAACAAATCTGTGAATTTGTAATTGTAGATATTGGTAATGTATGAATATCAGGATTTTCCTATTTAATTCAAGAGGGTCTCTGTACTTAAGGAAGGGAAGGAAATGAAAGGATTTAATAAGTCTAGACTGGATAGACCACCTCCTGTAACTCTGGTGAAAAGGACTCATCTGTAAAAGAAAAAAACCCAATCAGTCAACCAACCAAACCAACAAAAAACTCAGAAAAACAGGAAAGGAAGGAAAATAATAAAAAATAAATCTCCTAAGGTTTGTGCATCCTGGACAAAAAGAATCATGCAGGAACATCTCTAAGTTAGCATAAATTAAAACAGCTTTTAAGTTTATCTCTAATTTGCTGTAAGAATAGGAGTTTTTAAGACTCTGCCAGTACTGTGCTACATGAAGACACAGAACAATCATAATTGTCTCCTGTGCTGTAGAGAGCCAAGCTCTGCTCTAACACACAAAAAGCTCAAATCCTTTACACCTCTTTTCCTGAGGTTGCACTCCCAATGAAGCTGTATCTGGTACTTTTTTTCCCTAGATGAATTAACTTATATTTCTTCCAAGTTGGATGCTATTTTGCCATTTTCATCCTTATTTTCAAACCTTAAATCTCTGTGTCTTACCCCTCTATCCTCACTGGTATTAAGATACAATTGAAATAACTCCTTTGAACATGATATCAACATTAAAAAGAAATGCTGGATATCTAAGGTCTCATGTGATGTACAGGAATTATATAACATGCAAGAAAAAGGGAAAAACTCAAGGAAGGTCTTCAGAAGATGATATTTCCTCTTTTGCTACATAATGTGCTTCTTTTCTAACCTGTGGAGACTGTGATTCAGGAATAATTTTTAAGGTAGCTTCCTGTCAAAAAAAGTGCTTTATTCTACTGTCTTACCAAAACTTTCAGATGGGGAACCAGAAATAGCATCCCCAAATGGGAATCTGTTAGGTGCTGTGATTAAGGACTGCTGATTGAGGCAACAGCATCTCTGTTCAATGTGTGTTCCTATATGGGAGGTCTAAGCACCAGCAACTGGAGAAGGACGTTTCCCTGGGGAACTTCAGTCCTCTGTGTAGGTATGTACGTGAGTATAAGCACACATAACTCACACGTGAACTTCAAGCCAGGCCAGTGTTGTCTCAAAGGTGGGATCATATACCCAGTGTGCAATACACCAATATATACACAGAGCACAGCTACTGTCTTTATTGCATATTTGTGGAGATATGGGTGATAGGTGATCATTCCACAAAGCCAGCATACCACTTAGCAGAATCACAAGGATCATATACTCTTAAAAAAAGCAAAGAAATTACTCATTACATTCTGAGTGGTTCATCGCATTAGATGCTTATCTTAGAGGTATACTTCTTCCTTATTTAACTAAGCATGCTCGCAAGATGGGGGGCTGCAGTCTTTTTGGTTCTGAATTGAGTCGGTGGTTGTGATCTACCCCTGCCGCCGTTACCTTTATCCTGGTTACCCTAGATCTTTGTTAACTTCATGCTTCTTCAGCAGTCATCCAGCTTTTGACGCCTTCTGGGCTGGATGTTCCCCTTTTATCAGTCTGTTATCTCCTCTTCAAGGGCACAATTCTTAGTAAGGCATGCATTGTTTACATAAAGCAGTCAAGCCTAAAATTAAACAATGTCACTATGACCTAAGCATTTCTGCCCTACATCGTTACAACCTAACCATTACTAAGCCCTAAATATTTCTGCCTGATATCACTGACAGAAAGAGTCACAAGAGGTCTGGGGGGCCAGCTACCACACAGGCACAGGCCTGGGGCTTGGATACTGAAGACCCTACGGGTCCAAAGATCAACTACTGGGGAGACATTTGGTCTGGACCAGCTTGTGTGTGGTAGTGAAGGAGGTCTGAGTACTAGCAATGGGAGTGGGACAGTGAACCTTGTTGTTTGGCATGGCCATGGGCCAGTACCTAGGTGGGGGAACTCAAGGACCTGCGGTCCACTCCCAGACTTCCCTCCTGATCAGCAGAAGAGGAGGAATGGGATGAGGCTGTCTGTGTGGGTGCTGGATGTTTCATGTCCGTGTCGATCTGTGTGGCCAGCCATGCATAAATGTATTTGTGCATGTGTGGCTGTGTGCCGAACAGGATACATGTCCATCTTCACTACTGGGTGGACCTGAGGACAGGAGTAGCTCACATCTATCGGTGCACTGGATTTGGCAATTCCTAACAAAATGCTGGTACTCTCTTCAGATGAATGTGACCTTGACGATCTCCACTAACACAGGAATCAAACTTTCCATACAAACCGGATCCTGGCAGCTCCACTACATTGTGCTTCTATTCCTACAGACTTACAAAAACCGTAGACTTTGACCACATTAAAACTGGACAGACTTCTGGGCTGCTAAAGTGTGATTGTCCAGGTATTGATGTGGGTGTGGTTTTTTTTCTGCAAAGTGCCATTCAGTACCAACACAAACACTACTGCAAATAGCCCTTCCATTTATAGAGGGACAAAGCTGGTTTAATTTTTGGTACAATACTATAGCTGCATTTTCATTTAACTCCACATTTTAAAACACACTGTTAAGACCCAAAACCAGGCAGGGTGGCAGATGCCAACACTCCTTCCATCACAGCAAGACATGATATAATATCCTTTCTGGATTTACCTGCTCTTCCATTTGTCATTCAATGCTCCCGTTGCCATAGAAGTCAAGGGAAGTTTTGCCATCTAATTCATCTGCAACATTTGGAAAATGTCCAACAATGAACTGTCTAGAAACCTTTTTCTTACTAGGAAGTCATCATTTGTTCTTTGTTCCTTGTCTGAGAACTCTCTCTGTTGCTCTTCTCTCAGAATAGATGGGACAAGGTTTCAGGATTTGTGAGGGAGGAAATTATGCCTTTCTTTGAATAGCTCCTTCTAAGAGCTGTTTCATCTCTAGCAGGAGGAGTATCACATCTAATCCAAACTGTTTCAGTGTAATCCTGTGATTAACAGTTGAAATGCTATTTCCTGTCTTCTTAAGCTTCAGTTCTCAGTTTATTCAGTACAGTCCCTGCTTTCTCACCGTCTCCTGTGGGTCTGTCCTCTAGATGAGCATAACAAGTAGAAATGCTCCCTGAGTTCGATGTTGAGATCCACTGTAATTAGTGAGTAGGAGGTGACCGTATAACTTACCAACCACAGCTATGTCAAAGGTTTGTTCAGAAAGGAAAAATGAAAAGAGTAAGGGAGATAGTTGCTGGAGTTTTGTCTTATGCAATTCAGAAACATGGAGAGAAATCTCTCTGTATTGGGAAGTGAAGATGGTCAGAAAATGAGCTTGACTGCTGAAGCCCATAAACATCCACTTTGCTTAATTATTACCATGGTCCTTGCTCTCTTCTGGACTATTCAGATCAGCTCTCACCAATTCCAGTGCCACCAAAACAATGAGGCTTATTTTCATTTCACCTCTACTGGTATAAATGAAAACTTATTCCATCGTTGTAGAATACAGCAAATACAGTTACATATTTTTTTCTTCTTCAGCTATTCAAATTCATAAGGTCTTGGTTCTCCTGGATCACATCTAGCTGCAATGAGACAACTAACTGAGAATTCTTGAGTTTTGGTAACAAGGTCTTGAATTCTCATGAACTGACTTAATCTCCAATTTAAGAAAGTTCTGCCTTTAATATTTTCTTTGTTGGCGTATGATGAGTCAGATGTATGTGTGCATTGACTTGCTCCACATTCTATGCAATGTAGATTGTTGTGTAGCAGAAGGCTCTCCTGCCTTCTGATCATAATTGCATGACAATTAGTCCTGAGAAGAATATACTCTTGTCCTTAAAAGATTCCCTGATGTTTATAAATTATATTCTTTGTAATCATCTATATTTGTCTACATCTGGAAAGTTTAAACACAGAATGTTCTTTTAAAATCCTAGCAGGAATTTTATTTGACAAAATGTCCATCAGGAGTATTTTCTACACTTCTGATGAAAAAATATCATTGTCTGTAACAAAGAGATGGCTTCAAAATATTTCATGTACATTCCCCAGGATTTTGATAGATTTGTTCATCTGAAATATCCTAATTATGTATTTACAACAAGTTTTCAGATTGCATTTAGGTTGATTAACATAAATCAACAGTACAGAATAATACAGTCTTGCCTCTACAAATATAGCAACATTAATAATACTTCTTTCCTGTTACCTTTATTCAGCTAATATGTATTGATTAGAATTGCCTATAGTAATGTGGAGTTCTTCATGTTCATTTAAGTGCTGAAATTCCTTCTGGTAAGGAAACTAAAGCTGGTGCAGCTTACTTACTGTACTGAGTCTGTAAGAACACACGGGATGGACAAATGAATGTAGACTGCCTTTGAGCCAGTGTGGGTTAACTTAAGGTGATCAAAGCAAATTGAAGTCTTACAGAAGGAGGATGTATACTAATGTAAAGAGGAAAACGTGTGTGCTCTTCCCAACTAAATATGGTTCCTCATATTTAATATAATCACCAGGCCTGATATTCACATGACTGCACAAGACACATAGGCAGCCAATGGGCAGATGGGAAATTTTATGACCTTTTTCAGACATTCACAATGAGTTTTAAATGGCTTTTGCCCTGTGTGTCAAAAGGCTTACCTCCCTGAACACAAAGGAATGCACCAAAACAGTGTCAGGCAGAGGAGCCCCAATAACCTAATCAGAGAAAATGAAGCACCCTGCCCTGGCTCATGGCAGGGCTGTCCCAGGGAAGCCATCAGCCTCATGGTCCAGAGACAACACCAATCAGCAAGTCAACAGGAGATGGTCTCTCAATCACCTGACAGAATGAGGGAGGTTACTGCCTACAGGGGTCTGGGGTGCGTTATGGGGTACAAGGGAAAGACATCATAATTGTACAAGACTTAGTATGGGATGTTTAGGGGAAGGAGAAAAGATGGGGAAAGGAAGAGATCAAAGTGATCTGAGGAGCTACCAGAGTGGAACAAGAGAAGGAATAAGGGAACAAAAGGTGTAGTTCATGTGTAAACAGATTGCTGTCCAGTACACTCGCCCAGCCATGTGTACCGATCTTGTCTGATCACCACTGTGTGTCCTGTTTTCTCATTTAACTCCATTTCTAACTACTTATCTGCGCGAGGAGGCTCTGTGTGCGTGTGTGTATGCAGGCCTGAGTGCCAGCAACTGGTGGGGGGACAACAAGTCAGTGGCGTCTGCATGTCTGTGGTGTCAGCAATGGGGGAGAACAGGGTGCGTGCATGTTGTGTGGGTTTGAGTGTCAGCATGTGTAGGCACTACTGAACTGGAGGAAACAGAGGAGGTCCTGGAAACGCTGTGCTCTGGGTGTTGTCTGAGGGAAACAAGGTCAGACCATTGGTGTTATGTTGTGTGGGTTCGGTAGTTTCTGTTTCTGTTGATTTACGTGGCTTCCCATGGATGTAAGCATACTTATTGTGTGCATATGTGAACACACGCCTCTTGGGAACACACACTCTGCTTCGCTACTGGCTGGACCTGGGGACATGGCGCTGCAGCAGCCTCACCTCTGTCAGGCTGCTGGGTTCAGCAACTCCTAACACTCTGGAAGTGCTGGTTCTGTCCACTGCCCAGAGAGGGTCTAACTAACTCGTTCACATTAGGCTATACATGTAATAAATGCCTACATGTGGTCACACAAGTTCGTTTCTGGGGACCTGGATGAGTGAACAGCAAGCACACAGTGCTGCTTATGTATGGGAAATGGTGTCCTTAGCCACCTCTCACATAGCCTACAGCAACAACTGCCTGAACCCAGTGCACAAACACACCTCTCCCAAAATCATCAACCCACCTGCATCAGCAGAGAGTGGCTGGGGAGAGATCACTGTGTCGGTAACACACAGGCTGGCCACAGAGGTTGTGTAATGTGCTGTTCTCAACTCCGATGAACAGTACTTTTGAATTTAAAGAAGAGTGAAGGCTTACAAAGGCTTCCAGGCTGAAGTGTCATTTCTACATGCACAAACACTTCTCACCCAGTGAGATGCATGTGTACTTTTGTATGCAAAATGCTGTGAAAAATGAACAAGGACACAGTATGCGCAGTCCCTGCGATCCCTTCCAGCATGTGTGCTCTATTATTTCCATAAACCGAAACACATTACCTTTCTGATCTATGCCTTACTGATTTTGCTCTAGGCTGTTAACTCTCAAGTCCCCTGAATATCACAAAATTCTGGTCATTGTATCCCAAAAAACGAACCCATGTATTTCTAAAATCTCGGGGCTGGATGCTGAGCTACACTACAGTGAATTTGTAATACTCCTCTGAAGTTAGAGGACTGAGTCCAGTTTAAATTACGGAATTAGAAATTATTGCATAGGTTCCTGTTTACAGAATGTGTTATCCCCACATCAGTTTTCTATTAAATCCTTTTTTCCAGGCATGTGATGAATGAATAATTGCAGTATAGAATGACCATGTAAAAATTACTAATTGTGAACTGATCATCCAGAGATGTTCCTATTACAATCAGCAAGAAATATTATCCTACTATGTAACTCATAAACAATACCCTTGCTTGCAGAGCAAGGGAAAGTATTTTCAAATCACAGAATCACAGAATGGTAGGGGTTGGAAGGGACCTCTGTGGGTCACCTAGTCCAACCCTCCTGCCGAAGCAGGGTCACCTAGAAATGGAAATTGTTTGGGAGTTCTTGGAGAAATGCTCCATATTGCAAATAAACTATTTATAACATGTATTTTCCTTCTTAAACGCTAGGTATCTGTCATATAATGGAAAGCCTTGTGGAAAAATTAACTTGTATCTTGACCTTTCACTTTTCCTTTTTTCTCTTCATCTTGACCTACTCACAGCCTTAGGATGACTGTATGAAAATACACAATTCTTAAAATCCCTTGACATTAGAGGCCTGTTCTCTAAATATTTCTTTTTTCATGAATAACTCATTAATATATAGGCTTGTCTAGACCTTTGCCTTGCAAACGAAAAAATCAATTAAAAACATACACTGTAAAAAAAATCGGTGTCATTTTAAGTGTTATCTAGTTACAGAATAGGTAAGGGAAAAGAAATAAGGTTTGGCTCATGAGAATTTTGGCAACACTGAGCAGAAAAAAGACAGATTACTAGAAAGGGCATATTATTATAACACTCGTATATGAATTTGAAACAGTGGATACGCAGCAAGTATGTATATTTAAAAACTGGCTCTGTCTTGGATCTTCGTATTTTTCTGCCTGATCGTCTTCTGCTTTAGTCAAGGCAGAGTCTGGACTTACTCATCTTTCTCAGAAAAATACCTTCTCCGTAAGAAGCATGAGATGTTCTGCAAGGCATCAGGAAATGTTACATACCTGAACAATAGCCTATGCTCAAATTCTTTATAAGTTCCTGGAAATTATCAGCTGGCATACCGTATTTTCTTATGTAGTAACTGTACCCTTCCTTCTAGCTTAATTCCTTCTCTCCACCCCATTCTTTGCTTTGCTTTCAAACACAAAAGGTCATGCCAAAAGAATATTCTTCAATTCTTAGTAATCTGGTTTTTGTTGCTGACAGGGGACGTGGTCCTTTTTTGCATACCCCAATATGAGGTAAAAATACTACATGTCGCTCTGTGTTCCTGCCAGGATTTCTTCAAGGCAGCAGGAAACACAGCTCATTTTCTGGCTTTTCTGACGTTTTCTGAGTGATACTGTGTAAGCGATAATGCAGGGAAGCAAGGAAACAGCAAGCAGTCCTATAATGTGAATATGCAGGTAGCTAATGATGCTGTAAATCATATATTGTCCAGATATTTTGACACTTCAGAATCCTACTCACTAATCTTTTTTTGAACATAAGCAGGCAATTTCTAAAAGCTAATTGGTATACAAATGCACATTGTCCATATGATTTCATTAAGCTTGTCACAAGTAAATTAAGATAGAAGATATCTGTTTAGGCAAATAGATTTCAATTTAAACCTTATTTGCTGATGCCTATGGGAATTATGAAAACAAAGGGCAACAAAGAGATAATGAAATGCAGGAAGTAATTGGTGGCATCAAAGGAAAAACTTCTGGAACCTTCAAATTGGTTTCAGATGCATGTCCAGCTCTGTAAGTGTTTTGTAACTCACTTGCAAGAGAGAATGTCAAGCTTTTGGACTCACAGATAAATGACATGACAGATCATAACCTCTGCTCCTGAAATATTCTCCCCCTTCATTAAAAGGGAACTCCTGAAGTTGGAGCAGAGTACATGAAGAGAGTTAAATGGGAGGTGAAGGAAGATGTCATATGAAGAAAAAGAAGAATCAAATTTCTTTGTTTGAGTTTGGGATGTATCACGCTCCATATTTCTGATTAGTTGCTGTTCAGATAGCTTATTTCCATTTTGTACTGATGGAAACATTTTTTTTTTTTAATAACAAAATTAAGAGTGGAAGAAAGCAAAAGAGTATATGTGATCCGTTAGGTAGATTGCCTTATTTTCCTGACTCCTCTCTTTTCTTACTCTTCTTCCTAGTTCATTAAAGTTCAAGGACTATAGGAAAAAGACGTCGGTCAGTAACTGTGGTTCACTTATTTTCTTTTTCAAGCAAGGTGGGACTGGGAGTTAAATTACAGAGCTTTCTGTTCCCATCTCTTCTGCAACTGGAGTCGCTTCCAAGTAGAAATAGAAGGGAGACAAATGTTGTGCCAGAAATAGTTCAGATGGATATCAACAAGATGTTTGTAGCCTGTTGTTTTTTCTTCTTATTTAGTACTCTGAATTAAATGTCTGTCTACAACAGACCTCCCAAGACATAAGTGCTTCCTTTTCTAAATGTGCAATAGGTCACAACCCGTGTGTGATATCTGCATCTCTGGAAGTGAAAGGAGATGTGTGAATGTGTTTGAACAACTGCACAGTAAGACACAATCAGTAGTCAGGAAAAATAAAAGAAAATTAGGAAGGTTGTTGATGAAGTCTGTGTTAAGCTGTGAGGTTCTAATCTCTTAAGGCTCCTTCTGTAACCAAGGAAGAGGTATCTCCCGGGGACAATTGCGAGCAGGACCCCAACTTGAGATGCTCTGACCAGCCTCATGGAGTGGCCCCAAGCAGTCACTAAGGGGCAAGTCAGAGAAGACCCATCTCCTGTTGCTGTTTTCCTTGTGGGACTCAGCTCACCGAAGTATGGGCAGGTTCCCATCCATCTGCTGCACTAAAAGGGACTATCAAAGAGCAGGAGTGCTGCATGTCATAATTTCCTCTGTCAGTAGAACTGTAGTCTATTTATCACTTATTCAAATGTAACTTAATTTGTTAACTTTACAATATAATCCATGAAGTTTGGATAATTAAATGCACTTTTAAACCTTCCTCTATACCCTGTTTTGAATGATGACTATGATTCAATTCTAATTCCTTTTCCAGGACTTATCTCCTCATGTTTTGAATTATCAGTACCCACAAACCTTGTTTCTACTCACATGAAGACTAAGTTCAAATTAATACAGATCTCTTTCCTTTTCCATCTGAAACACGAAATTCCTAAATTTCCTTTATTCATTTTCAAACTGTTCAGGTTTCTCTTTTTTCCCCATATTATAATAAATCAGAAAGAATTCTGCATTCAACCAGAATACAGACTGCTGCAAAGGCAATGGTGACAGTGACAAATTACAAATTGCATTTTGGTTGCTTGTCTTAACTTGCCAAAGGTATGCCTGTTGAACTGTGCTCCTGACAGCTGCCTTGGCCTGGGGAGGTGAGAAACCACCAACTCGACAATGGGGCATTTCAGATTTGATTAGTTCTGCAGTGTTAGTGCTTGATTAAGCCCATTTCTGTCTGGCTGAGCTAAAGAAATCACCATTTCCCTTTGCCTGCACTGTCTCAGATGTTTGTTGGTGATCCCTGCTGTCAGCTACTGTTTCCTCAGAGCCGTTCAGGAAATCATTCCCATCAAAATGAGGACATTTAGCAAAGATGAACTATTTCAGCTGCCCACCTCTTTCAGAGGGAAAGGAGTCAGAGAGGCCTCCTGTGCATCACGTACCACCAGATCCGAGTGAGCAGCAGTCTCCAACGGAAATGTGGCAGTGATGGCTGCTGATAACTTCTTCACCCAGCAAAGAGGAAACGTGATTCTTGTCTGATTATATGGCTGTGTGCAAGCAAGCCCATGCAGGTACCTGCAAGAGCCCAGGGAGCAGATCACTTAAGAAAGAAATGACGTTTCAGTTTCTAGGCTGACTGTGTTCTACCTGTCTCCAGAGGATGCCGGGCAAAGGGTTGGAGCTTCACAGTGTGCCTTCAGGTCTAGATCTAAAAAAAGTGTATATACTCCAACAACTCAAAAAGACTGGATCCATAAGCTGTGTCTACTTGCAGCAGCCTGGGCAGTAGTAAGGCACAAGGTGCATGATTTCTTGTAAGCTGACTAGAACATGTTGCACATCTAATAGTGCTATTATTTGAATTAAGGTGTGTGGGGTTTTTTACATTTTCTTGTACAAGGATAAGCCAAATAGGTCTCTTACCCTGTAAAAATGGTGCTATAATTTCTAAGCTTTGAGCAAACTGGATTCACATATCCTCTTTTCATTACTGGGGTGTGACTTGAAGCATATTTAGCCTTGTGGGTCAACTCATGTCAGACCTGGAAGAATCACAGAATAGTAGGTGTTGGAAGGGACCTCTGTGGGTCATCTAGTCCAACCCTCCTGCCAAAGCAGGGTCACCTACAGCAGGCTGCACAGGATCTTGTCCAGGCAGGTCTTGAATATCTCCAGAGAAGGAGACTCCACAACCTCCCTGGGCAGTCTGTTTCAGGGCTCCATCACCCTCAGAGGGAAGAAGTTCTTCCTCATGTTCAGACGGAACTTCCTGTGCTTCAGTTTGTGCCCATTGCCCCTTGTCCTGTCACTGGGCACCACTGAGAAGAGCTTGGCCCCATCCTCCTGACACCCAGCCTTCAGATATTTATTAGCATTTATTAGGTCCCCTCGCAGCCTTCTCTTCTTCAGGCTGAACAAGCCCAGTTCCCTCAACCTCTCCTCGTAGGGGAGATGTTCCAGTCCCCTCATCATCCTCGTAACCCTCCGCTGGACTCTCTCCAGTAGCTCTTCATCTTTCTTGAACTGGGGAGTCCAGAACTGGACACAGTACTCCACATGAGGCCTCACTAGGGCAGTGTAGAGGGGGAGAAGAACCTCCCTCAACCTGCTGGCCACACTCTTCTTGATGCACCCCAGGATCCCATTGGCTTTCTTGGCAGCCAGAGCACACTGCTGGCTCATGGTCAACCTGTCGTCCGCCAGGACGCCCAGGTCCCTCTCCGCAGAGCTGCTCTCCAGCAGGTCCGCCCCGAGCCTGTACTGGTGCAAATACTCTGCTGTTAATTGTTTGAGATATTTCCTATTACATTAGATATTTCAGTAATAAATTAGTTAACTAAGAAATAATTAAATAATACCAAAATTGCCAACAATTTTGAAAAATTTAACTGAAGGTGATACATTGGTATAATTTCTCATGAAAGATCACTTGTCTCAGTCTAATTTAAGAATTTAGTCAATTTGTTGAAGTTTTGTCAGTCGTCTGTTTTCCCCTTTGGTGACTCAAATATTTTTAGCTAAGGCGGGTGCTGTTTTATAATCATTTCTGCAGTGTGAAAAGTTAATGTATTTCATGGGAATGTTTTAGTACAAGCTTAAGTAATACCACAGTCCTAAAAATAATGAATTGTGCTTCTAAGCAGTATAGTGGTGCAAATTTCTTCACTCTACGTTAAAGACAGAAGAGATGGTTGTGTATTAACTCATGTGGGATACTTACTTTTTTGTAGTCTATTTTCCAGTATGTACCTTGCACTGAAGTATTGTGAAGTAAGTGAAATAGAAAAATAACGCTTGGTTTGAAATAATTTTGAAAAAAAAATTTACTGTATGTTTTTATTTGGCACAGCAGTAGGCAAAAATGCTTTATTCCCATTTGAGGAAGAGTATGTGTGTATGTGCACTACATATGGGTAAAATATATGTTAAATTCATTAATAAGATGAGTCTGTAATAAATGATAAAGCAGTAACTAGGTCTGTTTAAAAATGGAGAACTAATACAATGTAAATTTTATAAGATAAAGTTTTTCAAGATAAAGACTAATTCCTCCCAAGTGTATGGTCTTCCCAGTCAGTCTGCTTTTACTGTCCTCATCGTATGTTATGAGAAAAAGAACTGGAAAGGGGAAAATAAAGAAGTAGTTTCCCCTTTCTCTCCATCAAACTTACAGAAACAAAAAGTAATTAAAGTGGAAGTTAAAGAAGCACTTTAGAGAGCAGCTGTAACTGTAGCTCATGGGATCTGCCTCTCCATCCCCACCATCTGTCCACATCTCTCCTGCTCTCAGTTTATCTTACCTCCAGCCTGGTTAAGGGAACCCTGCTTGGCTTTGCAGCATGCAGGCTTTAGTGGCCATGACAGCATAAATATGAGTAAATGAATATGAGTAATTTGTAATGTAGCAACAGAGCAATTGATCTTGTTCAAACATGCACAAGTGTTTGATTTCATGCTTTTGCACTGAATATACCTGGATGAAAATCTTTTTTTGTATTCCCAACCCGTATTATAAGTGCAGTCAAAACAGTTTCTGAAATCCATGCCTACCCATTGTACTTTGGTTTTCTTCCTGAAGGAATAAACTAAGAAAGAGGTGATCATCTCATGTCTTCTGTGCATCAAAATATATTGCTAATGTATTGCTGACGCTTCTCCCTGAGGATTTTTAAATTCATACTTTGAAACATTTAGTAAATATTCTGATGAAGTAACAGATTACTTAATGAATCAGCCAAGATCATTTAAAACTGTTTGCTAACAATGAGATGTCATGGCCAGCCAGCAGACAAAGGGTGGTGGTGGTAATAATAATAATAATAATAATAATAATAATAATAATAATAATTTATCTCAATACAGCTACTATAGTGTTTTGAGTTGTAGTTAAGGGGCAGGTACTGTAGGATTTTTTTGTCTGTAAAATCAAAACATTAATTGTTGGCATATGATTTTCCTTGATACCACTTTATCTGTTTATGCTAAGGTTAGTTTTTGAAAGTTGTATTAACAACCTGTGATGGAGTTAATGATACGATTCTTTTGTCTTATTTTGGAGAAGCTGGAAATACAAACGGAATTAGTTTATAAAGGATCCTTCTGAAAGATAATCAGAGAGGAAAAAATACCTGCATCATTCTCTTTTACATAGCCTCTTCAAGTTAAATCATAAGTTATTAATCAGCATAGTTAGATCTTTATAGTGTCATGCCTATTTTAATTAAAGGTGCCTTTCGTAAAGCACAATCCAGATAACTTTGTAATACACACTCCAAGATGAAACTTAAAGTAATTAAGGTAATTTTTTCAGAGAAAATTATCATGGGAAAGGATAGACTAGAGAAATTGATCTGTGTACTGATTTCTTAAAAAGGAGCAAGAACAACACCACCAACAACAACACAAACTTCACTTTTATCCTACTGGTACAAATTCTTGACTTCTAGAGTTTTCTTTATTCCTCCAAAGCCTTTATCATCTGAGTTTATTTGAATAGATGACTGATGTTCCTAAAAGGATGCTTATAGAAATCCATTTCATCAGAATAGTTTTTCTAAATCATCCTGTATTTTAGCTCCACAAAACAGTAATAGTTGTTCACTTAGTGGGAACTACCAGTCAATTTAGAATTTGACAAAGGCGGCTCTTTCTTGTTCAATGTTTGTCATAGCAGAAAGAGTTTGTAACCCTGGTATTTCCACTGTAAGCTTCTTTTATGTGTAATTTGAAAAGGTTCTTTAAAGTTCCCATAGATATAAATGAAAGTGAAAATAAAGTATTTATTACTGTGTTTAATAGTTCTTATTTTTAAGGAAGAAGGAAGTGTCATATTTTGGAATTTTGAAGACTTATCTACAGAACCCATTGTTTTTGTGAATCACTGTAGCGTATTTTTTTTTTAAGGAATAACATTACATGGCTGTTGAGTGAAGATTTTGATGTTGAAACGTTATGATGATGAACTATTGAAACATAATAGTTATTTATATTATATCTATGTATTTGAATTAAGGAAATAAGCTAGGTGGTATTTGTAACTTCACAAATGTAACTGAATAACTGAATTATCAAGGTAGGAACTTCACAAATATCATAAATATGTGTAGACATGAAGGCATCCTTAAGAACATCTTCCAGTCAGACAGTATATGCTGTGAACACCAAATCTGTGCTCCGGTTTTATCAAATTTTTTTTTTTTAGAGTCTGCGCAAGGGACATGTATGTTTGAGGGGAAAATCAGGCAACACTGTAACAATGTAATTAATCTCCAGGTTTTTATGTAACAGTATTCCAGAAACTTACTGTCTCTACAATATGCCAATTGTAGAATAAGCAGTATCATAACCATTGGAAATACAGCATCTTCATGTTTTGATCTGCAACATTTTCTTTCTGCTTCTTAGTAATGGAAAGCTGCTGGAAAAATTTTGTCCTGAAATTAATTATATTTTCAGTAGAAATCATCACTGTATTTGCTTTACTGTTGGTTGACATATATACTTTCATTGTGTATCTGTATCTTAGCTGCACTGGAGACAAACTGAGCTGCTCTAGGCAGAGTGAGGTATAGAGGAGATGTAGGAATGGGCTGAAGTATCCTTTATATTTGCCTTTGTATCTAGGGGAGTTGAAAATAGGCAAGAATGGAGAGAGATTTTGTATGGCAGTGCACAGAATTTTGCAAGTTTAATGTGAGCCCTGCAGCAATCCGATGCATTTTAGTTACTGGTAAGTTTGCCTCAGTCTTCACTGGCAACCTCTCTCCTCACCCCTCCCGAGTCGATGAATGGCATGAAGGAGACCAGGAGGGTAAAATCCCTCCAGCTGTAAGTGAAGACCAGGTTCGGGACCTCCTGCAGAACC
>Ga0065711_1001532_pt1 | contig 42480 bp, 16 predicted proteins | sample Hoacrofraction12_FD_59098 | JGI IMG/M metagenome (GOLD analysis project Ga0065711, IMG submission 59098) | Hoatzin crop microbial communities from Cojedes, Venezuela - Epithelial fraction 12 v2 (version 2) | ecosystem: Host-associated > Birds > Digestive system > Esophagus > Crop | place...
CAAAACTAAAAAAAAAAAAAAAAAAATTAAATTATGAAATTTAAGTTAATTTCCAAAGTCGGCAATTGTCTCGAAAGAGGGAGTCTTAACACTCTTGCTTCTCTGATCATCATTTGGTTGCATTCATTCTCAGTCATGTTAACAAAGGATTGATTTCTAGCAATGGCTTTACCATAATTTACCATCAAGTGAAATCTGACCCACCTTTGTGTCTGGAATATTGATCCATGAAAGGTGGCTTTTCTCAGCTCTACCTGGTACTTGAGCCAGGATTACAAAGTGTGATGGATAAGGGAAATTGTTAGCTTGTGTTCTAGAGAGAGGTATTTGCTGTAATAGGAGACAGTTTGACAGAATCATCTTCACTAGAAATTAATTTCCTTATGAATAGAGTTCATTATTGTAGAATTCATCTGTCTGGTTACTCATCTCCTGTATGTTCAAAGTTGTGTGTGAGAGAGGTAATGTTGCAGACAGCATAACGGCGGAAACTGTTTTAGCTCTGCACTGAGATCAGGAATGCCCTTTAGATAAGTATCATTAAAATATGCAACCAGTTTACACCACAGAATAGTTGAATTTGGAAGGCACCTCTGGAGATCATTTAGTCCACCTGCCTGCTCAAAGCAGAGTGAACTAGGACTGGTTGTCCAGGACCGTATCCAGTCAGTTTTGAACATATCCTAGCAAGCAGAGTTTCATCAACTTCTCTGGGAAACCCGTTCTGGTGTTCAACCACCTTCAGGGTAAAAAAGTGTTTTCTTACGTTTAAGTGAATTTTACTGTATTTCAGTATGTGCCTATGTCTTGTCCTGTCACTGGATATTGCCAAGAACACTCTGTCTCCGTCTTTATTTCCTCTTTTCAGTTATTTGTACATATTGATAAGGTCCTCCCTGAGCTTTCTCTTCTCCAGGCTGAACAGTGCTAGCTCTCTCAGCCTTTCCTCATAGTAGAGATGCTCCAGCCCCTTGATCATCTTCGTGGCCCTTTTCTGAACTTTATTCAGTATGTCCATGCATCTTTTGCCCTGAGAAGCCCAGGACAGGACCCAGTACTCCAGAAGTGTCTTACCAGTGCCGACTAGAGGGAAAGGAACGCCTCCTTCAACCTGCTGGCAACTTTCTGCCTAATGCAGCCCAGGAGTCTGTTGGTGTTCTTTGCCACAAAGGCACACTTCCGACTGATGTTCCACTTGGTGTCCACCAGGACTCCCAGGTCCTTTTCTGCAAAGCTGCTTTCCAAGTGGTTGCCCTCGGTAGAGCTGGGTGTTCGGGCTATTGTACTCGTAAATTATTGGAGAAGATCTAGCTGATCTTCTCATAATTTCTGATGCTGTGCAATCGGCTAACCTTCTCCCACAGCTCAGCTACTTGGTGATGCAGAACTTTCACCATCCTACATCTGTCGGCAAAGAGCCCATTTAGCCACAGTCCCGCCATGAGGTCCCAGACTCCTCTGCAGTCACAAACTTGCAAAGCTGCATCCTCCCTCAGGAGGCTGGCCTGAAGTGAGGTCTCTGCTGTGCTAGAGATAGTTGCTCCAGTGGGTTCTGAGGACTGTGCTCTGCTGTATCTCACTATTATTGCAGGGCCCCTAGTGGAGTTTCTGGTCTTGTTCTGTGCACTAACTGCTGTGTCTGCTGCCTGCTTCTGTTTGATGTGCTTGTCATGCACATGAGCAAAAAAGTGGCTTGCACTTGAATTAACCATGTGAATGGTAACATGTATTTAACAGTTCCTGTTGTACTGTCTCTTTCCTAGGTCCAAATATGTCATTGCCAAAGTGTTATTTATTCCTTACATTGAACATTATTTTTTGAGTCTCAGTATTGTACACTGGGCAACATAATTTGTCTTTTCAGTTGTCAGAGAAAATAAAGCATAAAGGGAGATAGCAGCCAAACAGAGGTTACAGACTAAGTTATCAGCAAAGGCGATCAAACATCCTAACCCTTAGCTTAGTGTCTATATTCTGTTTCACATTTATTTGCTCCAGTTTAGCAACTGTTTGCTGTTACAAAGGAAACGAGAGACTCCTTAGCATCTAGGACGCCCACAGTGCATCTTTACTATTGATGAACAGGAGAGAGAGGATGAGTATACTCCAGTGCATGTCAGAGATCCAAGAAAAAGCAAGCTATTGAAAAGAGAGAAAGTAAACAAGATTATAAGAATGAAATCAAATAATACCTTTAGAGGGGTTTTCACTGTTTTGATCATTTAGGGCTTTTCAGGCAACTGAGAGATTTATGATGATTCTTTGGGCAAAGAAGTGTCAAACACTCACTGCTGTCCTGGCAATGACAACCTGCAGAGGGCATGCCACAGATGCTGTATTCACCATCCCTATTGTTATTGTCAGTAGACGCCACTGAATCCCTCTGTACTGGTAGAACTGAGGTGTCCTTTTGACACAGCTCTCAGTTAACCTGATGGTGTACAATGGACAGTGGTTTTTGTCATTTTTTTGTGCCTTTTCCAAGGAGTCTGTGACTCAGACGTTCACATATTGAAATATTTTCTCACATTTTACTTGGGCAAACCTCCCAAAAGTTTTGAGAACGGAGCCTTCAGAATTTAGTCTAGAAAAAGGAGAGGACAGATCAATTTCCAGAATTCAGAAAAGCAGAAGATCCTCCATGAGCCAACCGCATGAGTGGGAAAATATCAAGCAGGAAATGATTCCTGCAGATTGGACACTTCCCTCCCTCTTCCTATTTCGAGTAGCTGTTACAAGGATGTGCGTGTGTTTGAGGACCTTGCTGTGAATGAACTCAGAAGTTGGAGAATGAGTTGGGCATGTTTAGGGCAGATGAATTTCATCAGAAAACCAGGTTGGGCTGGGGTGTTTCTAAAATATTTCTGAGACCGAAAATTTTTACACTGTGAGTTGCTTGGCTGAGGTAAGAGATGTGCTTCTTGGGTCACTTCAACATACGTGGGAAAATCTGTGGTAACTGTGAGATAGCAGGGCAGATAATCCAAGGGTTGTTTTTTATTTATTTCTGAATTATGATTATCTGATTGTTTTAATCTCATCTTTTGTATGAACATCCAACTCCTGGGAAGAATTTCTGTGATTTCTCACACCATGTGGTTATAGGTACAGATAGGTTAAGGGACGTGAGAGTACTTTTCTCCTACTTTTCAAATGAAAAACTCAATGCAAGCAAAAAATCTTCCACTAACAGGAAAGGCAACATCTTGTGATGGTTTTAGTGAGGAAGGAGGGACTGTCAAGGCCCCTCTGGATTTCAGCACTTCTCACACTGAAGTCCAGGAGGCCAGCACCTCTTCTCTCACAGTAGCAGATATGCCATCCCGGTTTTAGCCTTCTGCTTTGGGGAATGGACACTGTGGTCCTGAAGCAACTCTGATTTTATCCAGAGGCTCAGTTTCCTTGACACTTTTCAGTCAGGGCCAAGCGTAATGGTTGTGCTGATCTTATTCAAGCTGTTAGCTTTTGGCAACAGGCAAGGATAATGTGTTCATGTTGGTCTGCTTAGATTTGACATCACCCTTAGGTAGAACTGGACAAAGTGGATTGAGGCATCTGTAGATCCTGTCAAGCACAGAGCTGTATTTAATTAGCTCAGTCTAATTCAGACAGACCTTTGCCACACCTCGTGATCACTGAACACGTACAGCTCAGTGGCATAGTGCCATTACTGTGCAGTTGTCACTGAGATTTGCATCCTTCTGGATCTCCACTAACTGCAGACCCTGTGAAGCAATGAAAAGCAGCAATCACCATGGACATTTTTTCCCTTTTCTTGTCTGGAATATTGTAGTTATCCCTCTCTGGGATAAAAAAATTTCAGTTTTCCACAACTCTTTCTGCTGCAGATATGAAGCTTGTACTGCTCTATTGAAGAATGCAGCTGTTTGTTTGCTTCTGTAGGGGGGGGTTCATGTATATCAGACTGGTGTTTTATAAACAGAGGTAACTTCTACCCACTCTGGGTGCCACCAAGACAATGCATTTTGCTTTGTAAATGTTCTACAGGACTCTTGTTCTTTCTACCTCTTTGCCTTTCTACATCAAAGCTTGAAGCATCTTTTTATTCCCTGAATGGTGGATAACAGGAGGAGACTTCAAGAAGTGAAAGTCCGATAGTGTTGGATGTTGTTTTCATAACAGCCCAACAGAAATTAAATATACAGACCTTTGGGATGTGTTGCAGTTTACTGAAAAATGCAACCTATTCTTTGAGGACTTGTGAATTGTGAAGCAAGTGTGTCTGTTGTAGTTTGAGAATAACTCTAATTGTTTCCCCTTGATTTTGTGTTAATGCATCTAGACCTAAGGGCAGGGAAGAGTGTATTGTATCCACTGCAAATAAATCAGTGCAATTAACTGCTGATATATGCAAAATGACCTTGAGAGCTAATACATGGCTGCTTCTAATATCAGGAATCTAGTTTAGAACAGGCAGTACAGGGATCTGGCCCTGGATCAATGAAGGAAACGTCTTGAACAAATTGGGACCACAGAGGTCAGTCTTCTGAAAAACATAATTAAATTGTGCCTGAACTGGAAGACTCACACATCAAAGAACTGCAGTGATCAAATGATCAGGGGATGAAGGAAAAGGGGGGCAGCAGAAAGGGAGAAAGGAACTGCAAAGAATGTATGAGACAGCAGCTTTAAAGATGGAGTATGAGAAGCAGAGAGTGTTTAGAGGCACAAAAAAAGAAATTTAGTCAAAGGCAGAATAAGTAAAAAAGCTGAAATATTTGAAACAAATACCAGGATGCATTGGCACACCATAGAAAGCAAAAACCATGCAAGGAAACGAGGAAAAATAAAGCATGCAGAAAGACAACATTAGGAATGAAGCAAGAAAATCCTTGGTTAATGGAGTATAAATTTAAATGCAGCATATAGCAGCTGGCCACTCTTGTCTGATAAGACTGTCATTCTGTGAGTAGTTGGTGAGCAGAAACTACGAAGTGAAGCAGAATATATATTTGAAGTATTTGGGGCTTATATGTTTTATTTTATTGCATGTTTTCCCTTCATTTTAACGTTAAGAGTCGTGGGTTTTTTAGCTTAGTGCAAGTGAAAGGTGCTAGGTGGAGACCCCTGGGGACTGAAGGCTTTTGTTTCCTCATAAATAAACATAGCAAGTGTAGCAGAAAAGCAGCTATCCTCGTCTTGTCTTCCACTCACCTTCCTCTAGCCTCACCTGGAAGACTTTTCTTCTTTCCTGGGACAAGGTCTCTTCAGACTGGCCAGAGTCAAGCTTCCCTTTGTACTCATTTGCACTAGTCAAGTTTTCTCTACAGATAGGAGAGTTAGAAATGTACTCAACTATTCATGAACTTACTACAGGTGAAAGCTGAGACTCTGAGCTATGATTAAGTCCCTGAAGTAGAAGAATGTGAGATGTCAGGAAAGCAGGCAAAGCTTCTTTCAGGGCCTCCTGTGCTGCAGGTACTCAGGGCAGCAGACTGAGTACCAGTGACCAGAGTCACTTCAGCGGTGCACAGGCATCGCCACCTCTGACTTCTGTTGACTGCCAGCCTCGGGATGATAATGAATCAGTGACTGAGCTAGGGAAAAGGCTGTAAAATCTGTCTCTTATCTGCAATTTCCCTTTCTGTGCCATGACAACACACTTCTTAAACTGTCTTTACACACACTCGCAGTCTCCAGGTACCTTGCAAACAATTGATTAGTAGAAGTCAATAGGTATATTTATCTTTATCTTACAGGGGAGGAAGAAAAGTTAAGTTAAACTCATCCAAGGCTATATATCAAGACAGCGGTAAAGTAATCCAGGAGTTAGTGCCAGATTTCTTCCCCGGAGACATGGGCTCACAGTCTCTCCTTTCAATGTAATTACGCAAACACGATCCATGTCACCAGATTTGTATTAACAAATTGTACAGTGACATGTCTTGCACATGGAAACATAACTGTGCAAAGAGAAGGTATGAGAGTTGCAAGAGCTGGGTTTTCCAGGAAGGCCTTGGCAAGTAACCTTGGGCAAGATATTTGAGCCAAATTGTGCCTCTTCTTACTTACCTTCAAAAATGAGGTAGTAGTAGTCTCATTTGTAAAGTGCATTAAGAACCTGATATGAAAGAACAGGTATCACTACCAAAAGCCCATGCCTCCTTTCTTTTTTCTGTCCAGTGACACAGCAGTTTGGAAATATATAACTGTATAACCAGGTGTGACATGGTCTACAACTTTAAAAACCCAATATTCACACAGTAGAAGCAATGGGAGTGTGAAGTACTCCAGAGAAATAGTGAATTATCCTCCTGCATAAGACTTGGAAATTGAAAGCGACAGGAAAGAGATTTAACTGGCAAATCTATTTCTGTCCGAACTAAATGAAAAACGATAAATTACAGCAAAAAGTTTACCAGGCTGAAGAAAGAGCTTGGAGTCTGTGGAGACCGTGTGTTTTGTCATGCATAGCAGGGGTAGCACATTGCCTTCTCAGACCTCTGCTGATTTCTTACCAAATCCGAAGTCAACCACAATGACAAACCATTGGGGTTGTATTCCCTGTAACACAGGACCTCTGCTACCGCAGGCTTATGCTATCTTGCTTAGGAATCCTAATCTGGGACATTCAGCAAAATTTTATATTTTTTTGTGCATGGACTTCAGTTTGCCTTACCCATGTTTCATAACATCTCCAAATCTCTGCACGTGACTTTCTGTGCCCAGTTAAATTTATGAGGAACGTCAGAAAAAGATCTTTTTGTATGTATGCCTTGATTCTCCTACCAGTACCACTTTAAGTGTAGATTGTACATGAAAGGAAAACTGCAGTCCGTATTGCAAATAAAGAATGCTTCCTAAGGGATATTGGACAGAGTTTGTCTCTAGGGCTAAATGAAGGGTCAATAAATAAAAAGACCTAACAAGTCCGGACAAAGAAGAGAATCCCAATTTTAATTATCACTCTTTTCCTTTGATGTGGAAGGAAATAAGAATATGTGAAGGCTTTTCTAAGAATTAGAGTAAGCTAGGGATAAAGAGCTACCTGATGAGTTGCTGTTACGGCTCAGAGCCATGGGGAATTTAGATTCAGATGATGAGAACAGGCCTTCAACTGTATTTGCAGAAAGCAATAGCGTCTGTTGATAGACATTTATGGTTCACACCATTGGCAATATCTCTGAGAGAGCTGTTCCTTAGTACCTGTGCAGCTTCCCTGTGTGTTCAAGATGAGTAAGAGGCAGAATAACTGATAACTTCTCTATTGTTGTAATAAAGCAAAATGCAAGATCTCTTTAAAGAACCAGATAAATAAATGAACTGGATGGCTAAAAATAGCAAAAGGTCTCAGCTTAGTTGACTCACGACTTTGTAGATGAAATCTGGCGGAGACTGGCACACAGCATTAATATAGGAGGCAAAGGTAAATATTGGGGGACATAATAATAAATGAACAAAAATGAATAGACCTGCAAATGGTCTGGGCACAAAACAAACCAACCCAAGCAATTTCTAATTAGTGCAGTTGGAAATGCTGTTCTGCATTTCCTGTGTCTCGTTCATTGGGATACCACCATTCTCCACAGACTGCTCTGGGAAGCTCTAGGAAACAGGACAAGTAGACCTGTTATTGATGCAACTTATCCCCATGCCTAGGGAAGGGATTATTTCTTCCTCTGGACAGGAGCCACCAGGTACCTGCTTGTCTGCTTTGGGACTTCTCTTACCCCTCATCTGCAGCTTCCTGTCAACTGGCTCAGGCAAATCAGGGACAGGGGCAAGACGCCCCTGAAGACCAGTGGTATTGCATGGATCTGAGTATCAGGTGGCGTTACCCAAGTCTGTCAGTTTACCAAATGTCTACACTTGGATTTTCTAAAAGGCCTCTTTCTCTGCAGTTTCTTTTTGTATGCTTACAAGTAACTGTCTACTTGTTTTAAATTCTGTGTATATTTAAAAAACATGCAGGTAGCTAAGCAGTTTTTTGTCCCAGCAAATCAGGCAGTTAAAGGCTGTGATTTCCAGTCAGTGAAGGTGGAATAATGAAAGTGCAGCTATTTTCACAGGTAAAATCATACTTGTCAACAAAATCTGGCTATGATTATTAGGGTTATCGTGTGCCACTCACAAGTTCTGGCTAGAGCTAGATAATCTTTATTATTTGGTCAGAAGTTTTACCCACTAGTATGTATCAGTCCACGTTGACAAAACCTATTTGTAAGATTGTTCAGGTTTCATGAGACTACTTTAGGAAAGGTATTAAATGAAGCATTCAAAATATTAGTTTTTACACTCAGTATTTAGGAATCGGAAATTGAACCATAAGGTTCAGGACAGCTACAAATAAAACTGACCTTGTCATTGAAAGTAAACTTCATTCTAGAGTAAAAATTGCCATCTTCTGCAGCACGAGAGATTTAGGCTAATTGCTAAGTGGAATCTTAATCCCACATTTTTTTTTGCTCTGTTCTCTGTGTGTGCATGGAGGTTTTTCTGTTCAAGCAGCATGAGCAGCCAAGGTCTAGAGATTAGTTATAATGAAGTAGTGACATCTGTATCTTTTGGGTGGAGACTGTCTTATTTTGTTAATTAGACCACTAAATACTCAGATTTGCACAGTGTGATTGTGGAAACAGCAGCTCCCACTGTAACAGCAGTGTAGCTATTTTCACAGAATGGTGTTACTGTCTAGTGCCAGTCCTTCAAAATACATCTCAAAAACACGGACCTTCAAGGCCGTTGAAGTGAACTGGAATGGGACATCCAGGTTCCATGAATAATCTGCGTACTCATTAGCATTCACATCCCTAAGCTGTCTGGAAGGGACTTTTTTTGTGGAAACTAGTAAAAAAGTCTGACTTCTAAAGGAGGTGTGTCCCTGACTGACCTACTTCTGAATTATATTAGGACTGCAGAGTGAGCTTACTGCTTATTAGATCCCAGAGAACCTGTACAGATCAGACGACCTTAAGAGCAGAGTGAACTGCCTCTTGTCTAAAAAGGCTGAACTCAGGTTAAAGTCTTTTCAGCAGCCAGGATATTAATAATGTCTCTCTTCGATGTGGATTCCCTGATGCCCAAGAAGAAGTAGACTCACGATGCATTATTCCCTTTGCAGAAGTCCTCTGGTTTCGTGAAACTTATTTTATATTCTTGAAATGTGCAAGTAGTAATTTCTGAGGCTTATGCACTCCAGATTGTATCTGAAGTGATGAAAATGTCCCAAATGCATTGTGGGGAAGCGTCAGACAGGCAGATGCTCAGAAGTACACAGAATGTGTTCACTAAGTTTTCTTTTCTCACAAAAGGAATCTCAAAACTTGACTAATTTTGTGTATTTCTTAAAACCATATGGCCCATAATACTGTCTCCATTTCAGCAAAGTGCTATTAAAAGTGAGGTGAGATCTAACAGACTTACACTTGGTTTCCTCTTGACTTCTGAGCTCTTGCTGGGTTTCCTAGGAACTAGCATGTAAGCGCATCCTAGGATGCAAGTACTCCGGGGTCACTAAGGCTGTTAGACACACATACTGTCCAGCAGCCAGGAGTCTATACCTTTGGCAGAGAAGCTACAAATACAAAACGTGGACAAAAGCACTGTGAAAAACGAAAATCCTGATGTACAGGCATTTGTGAGCATGTACAGTTTTCCTTTACTCCTCTAAATGCCCTTTCTAGGTGATGTCTTCATACAGCAAGAAACTGACTTCAGAAAGGAAATTTATGCCTTTTATTTCAAGAGTTCACCTAAGCAGCACTTCTTGGTAGTTAATCTGTATGAAAAAGAAACAAAGTGCTGTTATTTTTGACTGTCTCTGAAATTTGAAAAGATTTCGGGTTACTATTGTCTTTCAATCATTACAGATGTTAAAATTTCATATCCAAGGTTCTTTTTTTGGTCTAAGTAATGTGAAATGCGAAGAGGTGACTAATTGCAGGGGTTAACAGCGCTGGAACATTAGCATATGGATTTATTCTTTTAGGGCGTATGAAAAGTACTGCTTTTAATGGAAGAAATGAGACACCTTAGTAAACCAAGAGACATGAAAGGGTAAAAACATTTATCTGCATTAAAGCTGTGAGGCTCCTGTGCCAGACACCATCAGTGTTATAGCCCTGTACTTCAGCAGAAAAGCTGCTGTGAGGTCAGAGCTTCCTTACCAAAATCCTGTAGAGAACAGAGATTTGCTGTGTGTAAAGTAACATATGTTCCACCATGTTCATAGCCTGGTGATGTAAGGATTCTTAGGTTGTAAGGGAATTACATCTGACCTAGCTCTGCACCTGACTAGTTCCACTGATAATTTGGGCTTTTGATAGATGTATTGCTTCAGTCTTGGGAATGGTAAAGTTTGGGTGAAGGTAGTGCTTAAAAAAAGAAATAACATTACTTGTGTCAGGGAAATATCAAGAAAGCATAATTAAAAAAAAAAAAAAAAAGCTTCCAAAAAAGCACCCAAATAGCCAAAAGTTTTGCCAATGAATGACTGGAAAAGACTAATATCTTCCTGTGTGAGACAGCCCTGCCTAAGAAAATAGCGGGTTATTTCCTTGGCGATCTGTTGGATGGATTAAATCAGCTTTCACAGAGTGAGCTCTCTTGAAAATTGTCTTTTATGGATTATCTTTACCTCTATTCTGGATCAAGTTACAATGAGTTCTTTAAAGACTGCAATCTTAACAGAAATGTTCTTACATTTAAGACCATCCTATGAGTCAATCTCATCTGGAGGCATACACCTCATTAGCATAGCTCTTCCTAAATACTATCAAACTAGGACTGTTTCCAGGGCTGGGAAGCACACTATGGGTAGGAAGGACCCCCAACTTCTTGAAAAGGTGAAAACAAGAGAACAGCAGTCATATGAAGCAAACTACACAAATGAACCTCGTGATCGTACAGGGGTAGTAAGATATTTTTGTTTGTGACCTTGCTATGACTGTAGTATTCAAGAAAAAGTTGTACAAAGGGCAATGAATTTGTTACTCTTCAGCCAGAGCTTCTTTTTTTCTGTTACTGTGTCTGTGTAAGAAATATGAGTCATGTTAATATGGGTGGAGCTTAGTAAAGACAGCCACAAATACCTGAAGAAAAGGTGCTTGTAAATATTCCCCTTCTATGACTTAGAAAATATAAAGTGGCTGGAGAAAGTAAGTATGTCGCATGTTAAAGCTATTAATTTGCTTCAATAAAAATAGATCCGAGAAAGGCCTAGCCAAAATCTAAGTTACACTGTGTATATGCACACCTGGTGACAAGAGGCTTTACCCCCAAGGAGTGAAGAAGCCTAGGCAAATGTGAAAGACAAGAGCTAAACAAAAGTAGTGTTAGTTGTCCTGAGTTTGAGCCTGTAAGCACATAGGTATGTAAGTGACTTTAAATACCTGAAGAGTCTCACCGATGCTCACCAAGCTAGCAGAGGCTTAACACCCAACCTATGTTTCAATGTATGTAGTACTGAGGACAGGTTCAGAGACATTTACTTTCCTTGCCGCCATTGTCACTGCTTCGTGAGTTGGGCATAAACAGCCTGTATGGATCAGGGAGAACACAAGACCTACCTTTCCCACACAGTTTTTGGCAATGCAGGGATTAAGGAGTAATTTTTGTCCTAACATGGTCCCATCCTGTTTTACATATTGTAGATTAAACCACTTCAGAGAATATGCATGAAACTTTACCCATTGCTGCAATCATTCAAGCTTTGCAGCTGGGGGGTAGGTTTCCTAGTCACAGAGGTTCACTGAAACTGAGAGAAGAGAAGGTGAAGAAAAATGAAAAGGCCACCTCCTGGAAAAGAAAATCTAATTCCTCCACAGCTTCTACCAAGCTGAAGAAAAGTATATTAACTCACCCATACAGTCGCTGGAAGTTGGGTCCCAAGGCACTTGGAGACAGTCAAATCAGAGCCACTGTCCGTCCACCTCTTCTTTTTTTTCTTCTTGTCTTTCTTTTTTTTCCAAGCCTGTGTGCTGCAGTTATAGCTTATTTGTCTGACAGTTACCTTGTACTTGGTGCTGTGGTACACAAAGGTTATTGGAATTTATATGCAAAGCTCAATGAACATAGAATTAAAAAATGCCTCAGAGACATTCCTGAAATGAGATGCCAAATCTCAGAAGTTGTATCTTTATGAGGAAAATTTGAATACAAAACACCAAGGTTTATGACTCTTGCACTTATTAATTCATACCAATCCACATTAGAAGAGGACTAAAGGGGCTATTTTTCATCTTGGGCTGAGACAGGAACTCTGCCAGATTTACAGACTTGCTGTGAGAAATCTACTCTATCTGGCTGATAGATATCTTTAAAATGTAAATCAAAATGGTGAGTTTATGACAAGGCTGCTGTTAGTAGCCCACAAAACGCTTGTTGTTGCAGGCCACAAGAGATTTTGGGAACAACATGAGCAAACCGGTCAGCAAAAAGAGACCCTAAAGTTGACACTTTATTTTCTGTCCTATATGCAAGTTACCAGAACTGAAATCAAAATAGTTTTTTTTATACATCCATCCCCTTGGCAACTAGCAATCACCATGACCCTCTGGGAGAGTCTAGATTTTAGAAAATACTATTATAATTGTGCAAACTCACGATTTCTTACCGCATCTGTGGCCCAGGTGCTTCTTCTGTCTGGAGAGAAAAGGGAAAACCAGCCACCCTATGGAAACCCTGGATACTCTCCTTAATGAGCCCTGCCCACCTCTGCTCTGTCCAGTGTGCTATAGGTAGCCCTTTGGGTTTGTACTGTATTTGCTATGTTGTGAACTGGTTACTTCAGAACTACATTGCAGAGAAACATAGGGCTCTGAATCTTGAAATATTGAAACTGGCAAAGGATCACAACGGCTAGAAATTTCCTCTTCAGACAAACCATATTTGCATTAATACTTTCAAAAGCATTCAATAACTGGAAACACAGCAGCCATGATGTTTCCATTCTAGTACGGCTGTTACTGATTTGTCCTCCTGCTGGTAAAAGCACATATTGCGCTCTCTGTGTCTTACTCATGTGCACAAGCAAGAATAGGCAGATGACAAGCTTTCAAGTCATCCGCAGATGGTTTCCCCATCAGGGTTTACTTTGCCGTTTGGATCTCCTGCTTCATAGTCTCGTCTCAGTTTTGCAGTCCCTATTTTCCATAATTAACTTCTGTTCCTCCCCCCATTTTTTTTTGTACAAATGCTTTTCACTCTGATGCTTAGAGTCAACTGTCTCCCAAAGCACTGTGACATTTAACAGCATCCGGAAAAAATGTGGTTAGAGAATTGGGACACTTAAAGGAGACACTGCTATCGTAAGTGTGCATTCATATTTTTGAATAGATATTCAGAGGGTGGGAAATGTAGATGAGGGAGAAGCTATGAAAGGGCTTATTACTAATTAACTGTATCTGTTTCTCCCCCTTTTAAACTGCTTTTTGTTTATCATTTCAGCTGGTAGGGTAATACACTAAATTAAAGCTGCAGAACACAATTATAATTAAGATTCAAAAAGCCAATTGCCTGTTAGTAAACTACCAATTGATAATAATATAAGGGATATTTATAGCTCTTTGCTAAGTATGCCACAGATTTGCATCAATAACATACTTGCTAATCTCCAAACATTTTATTCAGTAGGCTTTTATTTACTATTGAAGGTAAGATTACTCTTCTCAAGCCATTCTTTCTAAAAGTATCTCGCTTTCATCCTGTTTGCAGAGTTCAGCAAACACAGATGCTTCAGTCCTTTCCTCTCCTATGAAACAGTAATAATGGTATATAATTGCTAACATCACACCACGCAGAAAACCTTGCCATAAAGAACATACTGTAGATAGTTCAGCACTCATAACATCTTGCATTTCTACAGCTCCTTCTTTCTGAGTCATCTCATGTATTCTATAGAGAAGAAATCAAACCATCTTACCCAGGAGACAAATCAGCCACTTGGGCAGAGCCACAAACACAGGGCCATAGTTTTTATTCCTTTCACAGGGAGGTGGAGAAAGACTCACTTAAAGAGTTAAAAAAAATACTGAAGTGACAGATTTTGGCTTTGTGCATATTACAGGGGGATTAATAACTAACCTTTATAATTTCTTTTAATTATTATAAGTCATTTGAGTCACTGTCATTTCAGATGTGTGATGATGTATAAATAATTGCAATCTGAATTTTTTGTGAAATGTATTTCTTGCATCATACATTTACTACAGTTTGAGTAGCCTCGTAGCACTAATTATTGGAGTCAACACGAAACACTGAGTGTTCTTCCACTGTGCGTACAGCAGTAAGAGAAGAAGCTTAGGCACAGGTGACTGTCTACCATACACTGCTTAGGCACTGGAGGGGCAAGTGATGAAGCATGAGGGTGTCTAATCTCTTATTGTGCCATGATTATTCCTGAAACACGAGTGCCAAATACTGCTAAGTGTATGTGCACCTGCGTGACTGAGAAGAGATATGGTGTGCATGAAGTACCCATGACACTGATGTAAAGTTACATGGTGGGGTAATGTAGGTTAAATTGGGGCAAAATGGCAACATTGGATGTATGCCTGTAGCTATTGTCACAAGTGAGGGCCTTAGAGACTAGAGCACACCATCTTGGCAAAAAAAGCCTGGGAGATCCATTACAAAAATATAGATCTTCTTCATCCTTCTCCTTTCCTCATTGGGAGAATGAGGGTTAAAAATCGATGGTCTGCCCATTCTTCCAGCCTCTCTGATAGCAGAGTCTGGGCAACGGAGAAACAAGTTTATCTACGTCCTACACATATGGGAAGAAGGTCAACAAGTCTATGTAAGGAGATATTCCCAAACCTGAAGCAGGGCTGAAACTTCCGCCAGCTACAACTGGCGCTTTGAGTCAACCTGTAAATACATTTTATGTATTCTTCAAAGATACACACAGGTCACGCTGGAAAAGCACGTGAGCGCTGAAAAAAAAGGGAGATAATGGTGTAAAGACAGATGGGCAGGGTGCAAGAGAAGGCCGTGGATACAGGTGAGAACTCTGCTGTACTACGACAGATTGCAGTGTGAGAGTATGATGGCATCAGAAAGCTTGCCAGGAGCCTAAGGTAGCACAGGGTTCCCCTGCATCTCTTCTCTTTGGAGCTAGACAATGTCATGGTTCCCATAGGTTGGCTGAGTGCAGTGTGAATCCAGGTGATGATTATGCAAATGATTTCTGCTTCCTGTTCTGCCTATTATGAATTTTATTATGGGTGGGCAAGTGAACTGACTCGCCCCAGGACTGACCAGATAATTACATGGTCATTACGAACCACATCACTGAAGGGTAAATATGCAGTTATTTTTATCCATAAAATCAGCTCTTTCAACCCTAAGACTAATTTGAAATTGTTATGCAGTAGTCAGTAATTACTATAAGACAGCTTCTACCCTCAAAGAAGCAGGCACTATTCCAAATGAAATCTTTCAAGGTTTTAAGTAAGCCATGCAATCTGATAGCAAGTTTTGTCCTCTACCAGCTACCCAATAAAATTTATGAAACGGTAACTAGAAAACAAGCAGTCATAAGACCCTTTTACCAGGCATAAGCACTTACAATTCCTATCCTATTCAGATTTGTAACCAAACCCACTTTTTTTTAAGAATGAAATGCATTTTGTGGAGAAACTTGTTGCTATAACAGTTCACCTTCCCATCCCAGAGTGCTGATTGCTTTAGGTGTGACTCCGGAGAGGAGGTACTGCAAAGTCTCTCTGAAGGTAGATATTAGATAATACATAAGAGGAAAGGCAGCTGCACCATAACTGCTGATGTTCCTTGTAACTCTTTTCATTTATTGCAGGTACTGCTGTGTGATTTACCATGGAAAAATTGCTCTGCAGCATCCTGGTGTTTGGAATGGCTGTCATGGTCAACGCTTGTCCCAAATATTGTGTCTGTCAGAACCTGTCTGAGTCTCTGGGGACTTTGTGTCCCTCCAAGGGTCTCCTATTTGTACCACTAGACATAGATCGAAGGACCGTTGAACTCCGACTTGGGGGCAACTTTATTATTAACATCAGCCGACAGGATTTTGCCAATATGTCTGGACTTGTTGACCTTACTTTGTCCAGGAACACCATCAGTTACATACAGCCCTACTCTTTCACTGACTTGGAGAGCCTTCGATCTTTACATCTGGACAGCAACAGGCTACCTGACATTGGAGAGGATATTCTGAGAGGCTTAATTAACCTTCAGCATTTGATTTTAAACAATAACCAGCTAAGCAGCATCTCTGATGAAGCCTTTGAGGATTTTTTACTGACACTGGAAGACTTAGACCTTTCCTACAACAACCTCCGAAGCATTCCCTGGGAATCTATAAGGAAGATGATAAACTTGCACCAGCTCAGTTTGGATCATAACCTGATAGATTACATTACAGAGGGGACGTTTGCAGATCTTCAGAAATTGGCCAGATTGGACCTAACATCCAACAGACTTCAGAAGCTCCCCCCCGACCCTATATTTGCCAGATCTCAAGCAATTCCATTAGCCGTTACCCCGTTTTCTCCACCTTTATCTCTCAGCTTTGGGGGCAACCCACTGCATTGCAACTGCGAGCTATTGTGGTTAAGGCGACTTGACAGAGATGACGATATGGAAACTTGTGCTTCTCCTCCAGGTCTAAAGGGAAGGTACTTCTGGTATGTACGGGAAGAAGAATTTGTTTGTGAGCCTCCTCTTATTACACAACATACTCACAAGTTGCTGGTTTTAGAAGGGCAAACTGCCACACTGAAATGCAAAGCCATTGGGGATCCCACCCCCATCATTCATTGGGTGGCCCCTGATGACCGACTCATTGGGAACTCTTCGAGGACAGCTGTCTATGAGAATGGCACGTTAGATATCCTCATCACCACCTCCAAGGATTACGGGACTTTTACATGCATAGCAGCCAATGCTGCTGGAGAGTCCACTGCAACAATTGAGCTCTCAATTGTTCAGCTCCCCCATCTCAGCAATGGCACAGGCCGAGCAGCCCCACCGAAATCCAGACTTTCAGACATCACCAGCTCCAGCAAGTCTAATCGTGGGGAAACAAAAGGCCCACCAGAAAGGTCTGTTCTGGTGTCAGATGTGACCACTACCTCAGCTTTGGTCAAGTGGACAGTGAGCAAGTCGGCCCCTCGGGTAAAAATGTATCAGCTGCAGTATAATTGCTCAGATGATGAAGTCCTGATCTACAGGTAAATGCAATTGTTATTTTGTCTTCTCATGATGGCAGGGGGAGGAAAGCAGGTTATGAAGTCTTTTACTCTTAGGTCACTGATCTGACTTTGAACTGAGGTAGCACTGCCGCTGCCACTGGTGGTATTAGCGGTGTCTGATAAATTTGCTTTGTGTCTGTCAGTTCTTCTGTAGGTCTGGTCATCACCTTTCTGTCTAAGTCATACATTACAGATCTTTATAGTATTCATTCTCTAACAACAGTTGTTTTTGGTAAAATTTACAATTTAGGAAAAAATATTATCATAGTTTGTAGCCTCCTTACTAGGCCTAACAAAGAAGGAAAAACTTGATAGGCTAGAAGTCAGACATTTCTCTTTCTACATCCTGTAGGTGGGATTGAAATGTACTATTGAGAGAGGAAGAGATGTGGGAGGAAGTTTATGCTGTCTACCCATAATACAGTCTCTAATTATTCTGCGATTCAAGATTCAGGGTTGTTAGCAAGAGATTATTCACCTGTATGAAAAAACTCTTTTCTCACCCCACTAACATCTCTTTTACACTACTGTAATGGCTGACAACTTTGGAGTATTTAATGTTTTATACCATATTATATGCAAAAAGAGAAGGAGATAATTTCAAAAGCAAGCCCTGAATGTTCATTATGCTCCTCCAGTTCTACAACTCCTCTGACTTTTAATGATGCAAGAGTAGCTCTTGCAGTGAACCTAACAGTGAAATAGAAAGAAGCAATAATGTTCTGGATAAAAAATGGGTAGGAAACTTCTTTGCAGTACAGAAAAACAGTGTTAGTTTAGAAGCTTTTTGCTTCTGTCTTAGCAGAATGATTGATGTAGTATATTTATGCTAATGATGAATTCCTAGAAACCACCCTTTTCTGCCTTTTTATTACAGAGGCAGCAGTATCAGATGCATTGAGCTGAAGCCTATCTTTAAATATATTTGAGCTACCAGCAGACGTCAGAATCCCAGGGCAAAGCAGAACAAAACACATAAACTACTATAGCTGTACAAGCATCCTGAAGCCAGCGAAGAAAAACTGGATCTGGTAGAGGAATAACGGGACTTGGATTTTTACTACAATTTGAGAGCAATTTCTGGCCAAAACATAGCCAAAGCCACTGATTTCCTTGGTAGGCTTGTGGTTGCTATCTGCTGGCCTACAAACTAATGTGTCCTCTTCTGCCTGCAGTGAGAGCTGAGGCACCAGTCAAGTCATGGTACTCAGCCTCTAGATCCCAGAACAGACCTTGTTATCTTCTTCTTTATCATATCATAGTTTTCTTTAGCCTGAGAAAATCAAAATGAGAGGTAGTAAATGCTCATGTGATGTTTTTCACTCACCTTTCTGCTACATTGAAATCTAACTTTAAAGTTGTTTTCAGAACTGATTGTTTAGTTGACATGGACAAAATCTTGTGCCAGAAACACTTTTATCTCAATCACTTGTAGAACAGAAATAATAGAGATTTATTTAACTGCTCCAAAGTTAGCTACTCTTTGCCAAAAGAAATACTGACAAGTCCAAAGAACATTCTTTAAAAATGTTTATTCAAATACTGAAAAAAAATTAGGAAAATTGGTTATGTTCATTTCCTTTCCTCAATTATAAAAATATGTTGAAATAAATCAATTAACAGGTGCAAATTATTTGCCTTGCTCTGGCTAATGCACTGTAGAACTGGTGTGTTAGCTTTGGGACTTGCAACTATATGGTGTTAAGTAGAATGAAAGGGAAAGACAAAGCTGAGTAATGAGAGAGTAGTAGGAATAGAATGAAAGAAGATATACTAGAGTCAGCTTTTCGTGAGGGAAAGTTTTTTGCAAAAAACTCAATGGTATTTAAGATCTTGAGCCCAGTAGAAATCTGAAAAAAATACTCAGAAGGATATGTGTAGTCCTATGACACCATATAGTTTTTCAGCCCAGTGAACAGGAATATCCCTGCAACCAGAAAGAGACATTAGTGGAGGCTGTCAGGTGTTGGAAGTGACTGGATGTGGCAAGTCGATGAGGAGGTTGGCCAGGGTAATTTAAAAAAGCAATGCAGGAACAATCTAGTAGTTGGAGGGATAAGAATTGGGTGTTGTGGGCAGAAATGAGAGAAAGATGCCATCTTGTCAGCCTGGTCTGGAGGAACAAGTGGCTATCATGGAGTCAGGCAACCCTAAATTCTTGTCCTGTCCTCGCTGCTGCCTCTCAGTGAGGTTTTGGCCCTTTGTTGCTCTGCTTGGTTGTGTTTTTTCCTTCCAGAAGCACAGCGCCGACAGTGATATTTCTATAAATCTCTCATTGGGACTTTTTTAGGATTCACTGATGATGCATAGCTCTTTTCATTCACAGCTCTCAAAAGTACTTCACCAAAGAAAACAAATTTTATTTCTCTACTTTTTGCACCAGGGAAAAATGAAACACAGGAACATGAAGTAATTGTCCAGTATCTGAGAGTTAATCAGTGGCACTCATAATATAAAAAACAGTTCTTATGACTTTCAGCCAGGGAACCACTCAGTCCGTTAGAGTTAATTAACTAAAGCCATTTTGCTTTAATTGGTCAGATGCATGTCACTGCAATGAGCATGTAGAAATACCTAAGGGAAAAGGATTTCTAACAGCGGCCTGCTCTATAAAATGCTGTGTATGTGCTAAATGGGATGTGATACTGCTTAGCTGCTAAAAAGATGGGCTCTTTATATACAATAAGATACATCGGTATGCCAGGAATGAAGCACACTGGCTGTGATAACTTGAAAGGATCCTGCCTCACTAGTAAGAAATATTCGGTGCACAAAAGATAAAAGTTTGCTGCATTCTCTGCTACGAATTTTTCATGAACATTGTACTCATAGTGAAAGAGTGAGAGCAGAAGCGCTTCCCTTCCCATTGATATCAACATCTCTTCTGATCATTACACAGGACACCAGTCCCATTCTTGCTTCCATCCCAGCTGTGGTCTTCCACTTGTGGGAACTGCAGATGGTGCAAAGGTGACCATGATGGGGTGCAATGGCCCCACGAAGATTGAGAGGTGTGGGAGATAGTAGCAAGTGTTGTCTGTTGGGCCTCCTGACTTCACTGAACTGAAATGGTATCAGAATCTGAAGTTCAGCTCTGGGTAGACCAGTGCCATCATAATGAGTATTAGCAGGACGAGCATTGTTTGCTTTCCCTGTCTGCACTGCTTTTGCATTTTCTGTTTCAGGGCCATTGCTGAAGCTAGCAGCAGGTTTCTATGTCTTTCAGTGGATTCAGGGGTGCATGTTTCTGATACTGATCTAATGAGCATGGTCCTGGATCAGCACTCTATTCCACATGGCTTCCCAGAATGAGAAAGATAAGCTGGAGGGAAGGGAGTGATAGCTTGTGCAGATGTCTCAAAGAGGCAGCTTGGTCAATGTCCACTTGCAAAGACAATGACTGTCCTTAACGCTGCCACCAAATCAGTAACTTGAGACTGCTCAGAGGTGACATGCTGTATTTTCTTTTCTACATCATTGGCAGAAGGAAACGTTCCCTCTTTAATGGAGCGTGCACGTAACTCTTAGTGGTATCTCAGAGCTTCCATTTTGTGCCTTGACGTGTGATCGTATTCAAAAAGATCATACAACAGGTGCCTGTGATGGAGTAGTATGTCACACTCTGGCGAATACCAATGCTCTACTGCTCTATGTGTGCTCCCAGTGAGTTCCTTCTCTCTCTCTGACTTGTTCTTGCACAGGTTTTAGTAATCCTGATGTCAAGATAATGATATTTTTTCACCTGGAACAGAACCAGGATTCCGCTCTTTCTAGGCAGAGTGAAGGAAAGCTTGTTTTGCTTTTTGATTAGGTTTTCTTTTATTTACTTGCTTTTCTTGGGGATTTTTTCTTGTTTTGTAATTTTTCCCTTTTCTAATTTATGTTTCTTTTTCATTCTAACTTTTCTTTCCTCTTCACCCTCCTTAACTGTCCTATTCGTCTTTGTGCTGTTCAAACCCATGCTACCCTGTAAGGAGAAAATGGAAATTGTCGGTAATGTTATGAAGCCACACCATGTCCAGCAGGTTCCACAGAGAGAAGATCACAGAATCACAGAAAGTTAGGGGTTGGAAGGGACCTCTGTGGGTCGTCTAGTCCAACCACCCTGCCGAAGCAGGGTCACCTAGAGCAGGCTGCACAGGACCTTGTCCAGGCAGGTCTTGAATATCTCCAGAGAAGATTGTAGGTTGCTATCTATATCTTCTGTTCATATACACAGGTTATAAGAGTGGGCCCTTTTAAAGTGGAAATTAAAATTTATCTGAGAAGTACAAGTGATTTTTTTACATAAGAAGATCTCTTGGCTGGCACATGTAGCCATGGTTCATGCTGCTCCCATCCATCAAACTGTGTATACATGGGCACTGACGGGATGCACCCATGACTGCTGAGAGATCTGGCTTGATGTCAGTGCAAGGCCATTAACTTTGAAAAATCACTGCTCTTGGGAAAGATACCTGAGGACAGGAGAGAACCACATATAACTCCTGTCTTCAAAAGAGTCAAGAAGGAGGACCCAGGGAACTACAGGCTAGTCAGCCTCACCTTAGTCCCTGGGAAGGTGATGGAGCAACTAATACTGGAACCACTTCCAGGAACATGGTGGACAAGAAGTTGTTTGGAAGTCATAAGCATGGATTCACAAAGTCATGCTTGACAAAACAGATAACCTTTTACAATGAAATAACTAGGTAGGTAGACAAGGCAAGAGCAGTAGATGTCTACCTTGACTTCACTAAGGCTTTCCACACTGTCTTTTAATATCTTTGTAGAGAAGCTGGATGAGCAGTGAGGTGGATTAAAAAATGGCTGAGCCAAGAGGTTATGATTAGTGACATAAAGTCTAGTTGGAGTCCAGTAACTAGAAGTATACCCTAAGAGTCAGCACAGGTTCATAACCTATTTAACATCTGATCCAATTTAATATCTTCATAATGACTGGCTCAGAGTGTACTGTCAGTAGTTTTGCTGATGACACAAAATTGTGCGGAGTTACTGGTACATCAGTGTCATGCTGTCATCCAGAGAGACCTCAACAGGCTGGAGAAATGAGCTGGGAGGAACCTCATGAAATTCAATAAAAGAAAATCCAAAGTTCTGCCCCTGAGTAGGAATAACCCCACGTATCGGATATGCTTAGGCCACTAGGCTAGAAAGCAGCTTTGCAGAAAAGGATCTGGGAGTCCTGGTGGACACATGATAGAACATCAGCCAGCAATGTGCCCTTGCCATAGAGAAGGCTAACGGTATCCTGGGCTGCATTAGGAGCAGTGTTGCCAGTAGGTCGAGGAAGGTGATCTTTCCCCTCTACTCAGCACTAGTGAGGCCACACCTGTAGTACTGTGCCCAGTTCTGACTCCTCAGTACAAGACAGACATGGGCATACTGGAAAGAGTCCAGCAAAGAGTTACAAAGATGATTAAGAAACTGGAGCACCTCACATATAGGGAAAGGCTGAGAGACCTGTGACTGTTCAGCCTGGAGAAGCAAAGGCTAAGGGGGGAACTCATCAATGTGTACAAGTATCTGAAAGGAGAGTGTGAGATGAGTCAGGCTTTTTTCAGTGGCGCTCAGTGCCAGGACAAGAGGCACCATCTAAAGGTGCACAGGAGGTTCCATCTGAACATCAGGAAATACTTTTTTACTGTGGTGGTGACTGACCACTAGCACAGGTGGGCCAGAGTGGTGGTGGAGTCTCCAATATTGCAGATATTCAAAAGCCAATCTGGACATGGTCCTGGGCAACTGGGTCTAGCTGGCCCTGCTTAGGCAGAGGGGTTGGACAAGATGGCCTCCAGAGTTTCCTTATAAACTCAACCAGCCTGTGATTCTGTAATCCTGTGTGCAGCTCAGATGAGCACTTCCTTTGACACTGTAAGTTATTTACTAAAGAAAAGATATTTGTAACTGTCCCTCTAGAAAAGTATAATGCAATTTGCAAAGGCCAGAGATCAGTGAATTTGTGTAAACTTAGACAGTTGTGTGGGTTTTAATCATAGAATCATAGAATAGTCTGGGTTGCAAGGGACCTTAGATATCATCTAGTTCCAACACACCTGCCATGGGCAGGGACACCTTCCACTAAATCCAAAGCCCCTTGCTCAAAGCCCCATCAACCTGGCCTTGAACACTGCCAGGGAGGGGGCATCCACAGCTTCTCTGGGAAACCTGTTCCAATGCCTCACCACTCTCATTGTGGAGAATTTCTTTCTCATATCTAATCTAAAGCCATCCTCTTTCAGCTTGAAGCCATTACCTCTTGACCTATCACTACATGCCCCTGTGAAAAGTCCCTCTCCAGCTTTCTTGTAGGCCCCTTTCAGGTACTGGAAGGCTGATTTAAGGTCTCCCTGGAGTCTTCTGTTCTCCAAGCTGAACAACCCCAACTCTCTCAGCTTGTTGTAAGAGAGGTGTTCTGTCCCTCAGATCACTTTTGTGGCCCTCCTCTGGACCCGCTCCAAAAAGTCCATGAACTTGTTGTGCTGAGGAAAGAGTAGAGGGGCAGATGCAACAGAGTTTCCGTTCTTCCATCCTTTTCTGTAATATAAATCACCCTTAAACACACACCAATGACAGTAAAAGTGTATTGTACCCATCACTTTTAGAAAGACCGGAAGTTTGTTACAAAATGCACTACTGAAAATCAGTTCTTATTTGAAGGAAAAACATGCAGGAAGAGTAACCAATGCCCAACAAAGGGACAGAAGAAGACAGTGGTCTGCAAAGCAGTGTCTGTCCTTAGACTCAGGGTTAAAGGAGCAAACACTAGGAGACCTGCTTTATCACAGAAATCCGACCTGCTCCTGGGAAAGTTAAGAGTACATTTTTCTCAGTCTAGACTCTCCCTTCAAAAGTGTTTCAGATGTTTAAGAGCATCAGACTTATGATCAGAGCAACTTAGGGACTGGCATACTTAATTCATTTCAAATAAGGGGTTGATCTGAAACATAAAAATCCAGAAAATAGTATCTTTGGGCCTCAGTTTCCCATCTGTAACCTGGGGTGACAGCACCGCCTTGTCTCATAGGAATAAACACACTAAAAAATATTACAGAACCAGGAGCCCACATAAATGAATAGGGAGACTGTTGCTTTGAAGTTGTTATGTGGTCTGCAGCAACAGGGATAGTTGTGAAAGGTTAAAAAGGAGCTTTACATAACTGCAACAGCTGAGCTCAAGTAAGGCATCTGGGGTCTGAGATTGTGTCTTTTTCTATGTGTAAAGCACTCTGCTTGATGTGGGACCAAATCTCAGTTTTGGCCATCGGGCATTGGTGTAATACATAAATTCACCACTATTTCAAAAAATGAATAAATCTGCAAGTGTTTTGTAGAACTTCCCAGGTCATACTGAGCCTGCTGTCTGTGTTTTGATTTAAAGCAATGATGCAGCCACTTAAAAATCTGCATCTGAAGTGCAACATTATCATTAGGTTTATGAGAGATTTAGATCTGTTTTATTTTGTGGTATTTCATACTAAGAGTGATAAAAACAACAGTACAAATTAAGAATTACTGTATCTCTATAGTCTCCCTGGCTTGTAAATTCAGCACTGGAAAAAAAAAAATTTATGTATTTCTGGAAGCTTATTTTTTCCTTATATATTTTATGTAGCAGGCAGTCTAAGCATTAAAATATGAATAAATGGCTCCATATCTCTAGTCTGTTTAAACAGTGGTGCATGGATTTGATTACTTAAACAACAGAATCATGATTTACATTTACACATCTCGTTTTACTGCAAGAGCTTTACAGACCAACTGAACAGAGATCACTCTACCAACTGCTGCTATCCTGTCAGCTCTCAGTTAAAACATAGCTGCAGTTTGGCAGTCAGGTGATAGTGCAACTCCATTTTATGAGCAAAAAATAACTTCAGCTTTTGCACTTATGGATACTTTAACCTAGGTAGGAGGTAATTAACTGAGTTTGAATTTCCCACAGCATAGTGGAATAAATATCCCCATGCACTCTTCCTGTCTACTGCGTGCCAGTAAGAAAATACTTCATGACTAAGGTGCTCCAGACTTCAGAAATATGTGTTCTGTGAGGATGTTCTCTCAAACAGCAGTGCCACACAGAACACCAAGTCATGCATTAGAGGGGATGCCGCTGTCTAAATTGCTAATGCCTCTTGCAGTGAAAAAACTTATTGCGTGAAGGTCTACCAGCTGAAGATTCAAAACTGAGGCAGTCTTGCCCTGTTGTTCTTAGGGCAAAATATCTCAACAGCTTGATTCTGTAGTAAAGCATGATTGTATTATTTTTTCTCTGAGAAAAGTTAGAACTACATAGTTCTGGTAATTTTATAAAAGGCAGAGGATTAATTTATTTCAAAAAGCCTGAACATCTATCCTTACTTGTGATTTAGACAGAGGTTCATACAGATGAAGAAGCATGGCTAAATGCCTGTCACTCTTCTACCTCTTTTTCAGTTCCACCATTGTCTCCAACCTGGCTGGGCACTGACCTTTCTCTGTGGCTCACAGCTGGCACAAAAATCCGTCCTGAGTTTTAACACATGAGCTGAGCTATTTAACTTGCATTGTATTCAGGATACAAATCTTGATTTGGTCAGAGAATTTATATATTTAAAGGCTGAATAAAACAACCATTTGGAGAAAGGACATCAGATAAAGACATTAATCATTATGTATTTATCATTTGTATTTGACAGGTTGAGACAGCAACTGTATAAAAACAAAAAAGTGATGTGACAGTATCAATGGGAAGAAAAATTTACATAAGCAGAGCAGGGGAAAGTCTGACATAGACATTTGGTACTTCAGGTCATTTGAGACAGGTTTGCAGCAGTAGTGTGCGTTGACTTCTAGAGGACCCCCAGCAAGTGTAGGCTTGCTGCAAGGCATCAGGCAAAATGAAAACTCCGTGTCACAAAAGCACTTATTCTGGGACTATGTGGTTTTATTTGCTTCTTCTGAAAAAATTTTCATTTTCATCTAGCCTTTTCTTTTTCTTTCATCTCTCTTAACGGGAGAAGTACAGCGACAAAGGGTATTTTAGGGCTGATGTTTGGTTTTATGTGTTTGGATTTTTCTTTTCCCTTTATAATATGAGAAACCTTTGAAGAATAAGAAAGAAAAAGTAGTGAAAATAACAAAAATTACATGCATCACCAGATAATGAAGTGGAAAATGTAAATATGAAAGATGAAATAAATATAAATGCAATAAAAATGTGGAAATAAGCAAGAATTAAAAAATAAAGTAGAAGTACATCTTAGTATTGTCACTAAAGTCATCGTACATTGTGGTGACAAACTGATCCACCTGATGCTTGTACAGAAACTGATGAGAAATTCATCGGTCAGAGCCAGTCCAGTTCATCACGAGCAGAGGAAGACCATGCAGACACTACCCAGACCATTATTTTCTTGCTTGATAACCACCACAGAAACGCAAAACACTAAACAGCCTCTTATCCCTACGGGACATGTGTCCCCCTACATCAGTGTGTGAGCAGTACGTGAGGGCATGTGAGAGGGGGCTAGCGTTACTGCTGCTCACGCTGCAGTGCCCCAGCAGGGCAGAGAAGAGCAGATCAGCATCTTTTGCTGGCTTGGAGGCATTCCCGTTTCCTTTAAAGTTTAACAACTGTCAAATAATATTTAGTGAGGAATATGGAAAGTTTGTACGCTAAAGCTCTACCCCCAAGCTCTGCCTCAGGAGCTGAATACAAAGGCAAAGAGCCAGATTCTCATCTCAGCCCCTGTTGTGCTGCTGGGAGGTAACCCCACCGCAGCCAGGGGTGTTGCACAGGATGGAAAGGAAATCAGAACTGGTTTTCAGCAGAAGACAGCAGTACTCCCATTTTATCTCTGCTGCTAATTATTTATTTAGCTCATCAAAGGCTCAGCATTTTTATGTGAGGGGAATTTGGGATGAGCTAGTGCTTGCCCGTGACATCTGCCACATCCCGTCTTAGCTGCTCCGAACACAAATGCCAGAAACTGCCCCCACCCATCGTTGCAGTAACCAGCTACACATCTGATGCCAAAATGAACTACTGAAATAAGATTTTGATTAAGCTTCAGGTGAGTCAACAGTTTGATGTCTAAATGAAATTTTTTAACAAACTCAGATTCATACCATTCCTGAATATTAAGAAGCCAGCACACAGCTGCACAGTTATGACTGCCTTTCCCATTTTAAATCTAGGGCAGACTTGTAGCAGTTCATGAGCTGCTCTGTGCAAAAACACTGTTGCCATTTGCTGACTGCTTAACAGTAACAACCTTCCATATCATTTGTACTCATGCAAAGCAATAATAGTTAGCACTGACAGTTGCAAATGTTAACTGATCTAATGCTTGACTGAAGGCTTGACTCCAAGCCTTCAGAAATGAGTAGCCACCGTTGACTCTGATGGGATTTAGTTCAGCTGAAAATCTGGCATTTTAAGGATTACCATTATTTTGTAGAGATGCAGGTGGAGGAAGAAGGGGGTTAAATAGTTTGCTCAAGGCAATACTGTAAGCCAGAGGAAGAAACAACATGCCTCAAGAATCACAGCTGGAAGTAGTCCTGGTTTAGCTTTCAATGTGTTCCTCACATTTCAAATCTGATAATTTGCCCGCATAATGTCTTGATTTGGGGAGAAAATGTAGCATTTGTTGTGGTGTTGTTGTTGTTAAATATAGGTTATAAATCTGTTTTACTTGGGAAAGGCATCCCTGATAAGTATCAAACTCAGATTAGGGCTTCAAAGCATGTAATTATACAACAGAGGTGTGTCATCTACTTAAAGGAATAGTGAAAATAATGAGGCTTGGTTTCCTCCATAGTTTGTATATATAATGCATGTTTAAGCACCCAAGATGATCCACTTGATGTCCAAGTTTTCACTTCTTCAGGTGGTGACTGCAGCAGGTTCCCAACACTCCTTGTCTCTCCACTGCTGATCCATTGAGTTCCAGGTGGTGTAAGAGAGCCACTCTATCCCTTCCTCATTTTGGGCCACTCCTACTGATATCTGAGTCATTTTAGGAGACATGGAAAAAGCATCAGTGACCACAGAGCATGACAACTACTCCTAGCCTTTTAAAATCTGTATCTGAGAACTTCTCTCCCTCCCTTCATTTCACCCTTCTGTTTAACTGGGACATCAGCAATCCAGGTAATCTCCAGACTACTAAGAAATCTCCTTCAAGAGTGGTGACCCTATAGTAAAAGTGGTGGTTGAAAGCTACCTGCTTGAAGTAGAGGATGATTTATTTTTATCCACAAGTGTTTTGCAATAGAGTTACAGATACAAAAGAAAAGCTTAAGAGCATATTGTATTTCTAAAACATATTGAGTTCCTAAAATTTGCCTTGCCAGTTTGAGGTCATTCTGCTTAACTTAGCTCTCTCTTGCTCACGCGCAGAATCTGGGCTCTGGGTAGGTGAGACAGGGTGCCTCGACAGCTCCTGCCTCCCCTGCCGTCTGATATCCTACCCTGTACAGCTCCCCTCTGAAGTCACAGGAAGCCTTTTTATCCATTTCGAAGCTGTTTTTGGTTTAGATTTTTGGTAGGAGCGACTTGGAGGAGGGCACCTGTTCCTCCTCCAGCAGGTTCCTGATACTCCTTATCTCTCCTGTGCTGACCAGTTGAGTTCCGACTGTGGGCATAGTTTTGGGGTTCGTGAAAGATATTATGTTTAATTTTTTATATAGTGTTATTAGATCTATCAATTCTATGGTCAGGGCAAGAAGGATGGCAAGTACAGAATAACTCCAAGTTACAAACACAGTCAAAATCTAATGCTTTATTTCACTGCCATAGCTGCAGATTTACCGATCTAAGTGCTTGTTCTGAATTTCCTATTATACCCTCTCTTATTCATACCAGCCTTTCTTCTTGTGTGCTCAGACTATTTTCAGAAAAGCTATACTTTTTTGTACAATGATTGCACTTATTAACCCTAACATATGATAGCGGTTATACAGCTTGTTTTCTTAGAGAAGTGACTTAAAACTAATTTGAAAAATATAGAAATGAAAAAGATACAGCACTGGAAAAATACAAAAGAAGAATACTCACGACTAAATAAATTATGTAGTAAGACTTTGTTAGCTTTAGCTCTTACAAGACTGGTCATTTTTGGATTTGCCTATAATAGACAGATTTTCTGAGAAAAATACACACACTCAGAATAAGAAAAAAAAATTCTTTTCAGGTGATTCTGTTCTAGGTGAATACAACATTTGTTTCTCATTTAAACCTATTTTGAAGTTTTAGTCGAGACATTGATGGTGAGTAGTCTTTGTGTTAATGCTCTGGTCAAGGAAGGATGAAAGAGGAGGATTCCAGACAGGACCAGGAACTTAAAACTTGAGGCAGAAATCAGATTCATACTCCAAGTAATTTTCTGAGTGTTGCACTTGTAGGCTTTCAATGGAAGCTTGTACTACAAGACAATAAATTATCCTTTTTTTGTTCTTAAAAGGGCACAGGAGATATGTAGCTCAGATTTTCAATGGTAAAGAAAGAAAATGTGAGGCAATGGATGTCTCTGAAAACATGATATGGGTTATTTCATTGTCATATTATCCTTCTCCCCAACACGTGTCTTATTTTACAGTCTAACACAAGGACAGTACAGATGCATGCCCTGTAATCCATAATAATCTGTAATAGGACCAAGCATAAATGCAATCCAGTCCTATCTGAGGATAACAGGCTGGTACTGCAAACTAAAGAAACCTTGAAAATATAATGCAGTTGAGGAATTTCAACCAGCAGGCTGATCTGCACAGTTGTCACAGCCCTCCTGATGTCTTAGAGATCCCATTAGGTCCCAGAGCATTTGACAAGAATCCCACAAAGCAATGCTGCCTAGAAGGGAAATGGGAATTGGCTTCAGCCTTTGGCAGAGGGCACTGTAGAGTGGAAGCAAAATCACCTGTGTGCCACTGCAGCAGAGGGCTGCACTGGTGCAGGGCAAGAGAGGCAGATACCTAGCCTGGCATACTCAGATGGGAAAGGGCTCATGCACTAGAGGCTACAGTCGTGCTTTAGGGTGGCTGGAAAATCCCCATGGGCAGCAAGGTAAGACTGCACCATAACCCCCTTCTGTTCAGCTGCTCCAGGTTTACAGACTAGTTTATCTACAGAAATTTCACTAGGTGTGAATTTGTGCTGAATTTGCCCATCTGTCCTCCTTCACCCTCCCCTTGCATCATTTTGAATTTTCCTAGTTTTAGATTTTGTGATATATGTATTACCTCATAATTTATTTCATTTTCACAAAAAAAAACTAATAGAAGAGCTGTTTGCTCAACCCAAATTTTTTTATTTTTTTTAATTATCTATTTGTTTGTTTAATTGACTTGGATTGTGGAATTGGCAGATATTCCAAACTGTGCTTTGAATTCTTCTCAGAGTTGGGATTACACAGGCAGTAGCTGCCCGACAGACATATGGGCATCTGACAGCATCAAGGCACCCCACCAGCAGCTCTGCTGTCTGGCAGATTGCCTCAGAGAGTCAGGCTTGATGAATCAGTCCTTCTGCCTGTGCTGGGAGGGCGGGGGATGTCTGCGTCTCTTCTCCAGAAGACTGCTGCAGAATGAGAAAGGTACACGACAGCGATCGTTGAGCCTCCCCGCACATTGTACTGCAGAGCTGGGACAGCAGTGTCCAAGCGAACTTGAATCTTGCTGAGTATGTAGAGGCAGAATTTCAGCTTGGTTACTCCGGGGCAAGGATGGGTCACTAGCCTGGTGCCTGCTTTTCTTTTCTCTGCATGCAGATGTTCGCAGCCTGGGAGTGTTATGGGGAGTAATTTGACACTGCTGCCAAGGTTTGGCAGTGGGAGAGGGGAGGAGGAATGAAAGTAACTGGTTTGAAACCACCCCATCTCTCTGTGCCTCTTCCCTTTCATTCCTGAAAGGGAGCCGGATGTTCACCTAAGCTGATCAGGAAAGGGAGCCAAGATGACCCCTGCTTCTCTCTTCCATCCCTTGATCTTTGCAGCCTCCTCTGGTTGCTGCTTCAGTCAATGATGTGACAGCGCCTTGCTCTCTGAGCAGGCAGAAGAAAGAATGGCCACCATGGGAGGAGTCACCTGCAGATCTTGGTTTCTCCTGCCCAGGGCCTCAGAGCACCCAGAGTGGGTGTTGTCACAGAATGGTGGCTGAGCAGAAGACAGTGATAGCCCCATCTTCTCTGGGTAGTGTCAGACAAACCTCTTGTGCTCTGAGTGGCACTAGCAATTCTGCAGTCTCTCTGCTAGAAAAACAGAAGCTTGGCTTTTGCATGATTTGCTTAGAGAGACGAACTACATCAAGGACACAAGGTTATAAGTATGGCTAGTAATTTAAATTCTGTTTTCTTTCTCCGGAGACAGTAAAGCCTTTTGAGGTGAAGGGCTGTTTCCAAGGGGAAGGAAGAAATAAACACTGGGAGCAGGATTCGTGTCTGTGAACAGTGTTAACAAAAGCATCAGGGATTGCAAGTGTCCTGTTTCAGGGCTCAGTACTGGACCTTTGTACAACAGCAGGTTGGAGTGGGATGAAGAGGTGGCAAGACCTTGTGCTGTACAAACTCTGTCTAATGGAAGCATAGGAGGTTTTAACTGTTATTTTTTTTTTCCCCACTAAACTACAATATTGTTGTTTTTTTCACCTTTTCTCTTTGTTTTCCCCATCCAGGCTATCTCATGGTAGATAATTATACTGGCTGTGGTTTAATTAGCTAATCATGCCAGAGCTGAAGTATTTTTCAGAGTAAATCATTTTATTTAGTTGTTCTTAAGCAGCTTCCATTTGGATTTTTTCCTAGAATTTTCTTTGTATTTCATTGTGTGGTAGCACAGGTGTTTATAACTGGTTCCACTGGGGTTTATGAATATGCTGGTTGTCCACGCGTAGTGAAAGGGATAACACTTTGGAGGGCAGAGGTGGCATGCTCCTGGGAGCTGCACACTGACATAAAACATCCTGCAAAATTTATTGGATGTTTTGGATTTAGTGTAGAAAATAATAATAATACAGCTTTAATCTAGAAAAAGTGATTTTAACTTTCATATTAACACCTTTAGAGGACACATTTTATCTAGCAGATATAAGGCTTTTTGAATTCGGCCTTTACATCTCCAAACAAACAAAAAAAAATCCCTTTTACCTTAGCAAGCTTAGTTTGTCGTTATATAAGTCTTGCTCCTGTTGCTAGCTGGACTGTAGACAAGGATCTAGGTGCTCGCTGAGGTGCTGAGCTAGTGGTTACAGGTGAATGAAATCAAAGCTGTCTGGTCTTTCCTGAAAATCTCAAAGGTGACAGGAAGTAGCACAAAGAAGCAGGCAAGGAGACCTGCTCCTTGGCCTGATTGGCACACGTGGTGGTGAGGTTTATGTTGCTGTAACGTGCAATTGTAATGTATGTTTTTTCCAGTGGTACCTAACTCCAGCAAAGTCCTACAACTTCCTGTCCAGATCCGTAGAACCTTGTAGTGATGATGGCAGATCACACTTCTCCATTCCTTGCTATTTCATAGCTGCCCATTTAGAGTCACTAGATATTGTTCAATATTGAAGGTGGTATTGAGCAAAGTCTCTGTAAGACTTTTTGCTGTCTCACTGCTTTCACTGTGTGTGTGTGATTGTGCTGTAGACAATTTTCTCATTTCTTCTTTCTTGGCACCCCTTGGACATGGCTACATATGGTAAGAAGGCCGGAAATCTGATGACGCATTTGGAAACCTGCATTTACTACGAACTTAGGATTGTGGTCTAGTTCATGGTGGGCAGGCTGTGACCTTACAGCTTCATGGTGCTGAGAAGTTTCCAGCTTTGTTTAGTCATCATGGGGACCCACCTCCCGGCAGTTTACTGGTCCCTATACCTCCCCAGTAAAGACCTGATTAACATGCTTTCTGAGCTTTGTATCTATCTGTTAGTGAAATTGTATATTTCTGCACTACGTTAAAACCTGTTTTGTGCCCCTCTTTACGTGATTTCAGTCCAGAAGCTTTCCATGTTTTTAAGGAAGTAAAGGGAGTCCAAGAAAAGCCATAGAAGCAGGGTCCTTCTTTATACTTAGAGAAAGTCCCTGAGGACATGATCCTCAAGAGTCTTCAAATCAGAGTGTTTTCCTGGCTTCTGCCATCTTCCTTTCTTCTGCTTAACTCTGGTTAAACTTGTTGATGACAGGGAGGCATAGACTCAAAAAAGCTGCATGCTGCTTTTCAAAGTAGGTCACATTTACTAGTTCCCTAACAACAGATATTATCTTGGAGAAATTTTGAAGCTAGCGCCTCAGTTTACCCAAAACAAACCTGCTGTATGATGGGACAGAACCACAAAGGAATTGATTGCTCCTTACAATGAAATGGTAGCAGATTTAAAAACTAATTTAAAAAAAAAGATGCACACTAGCTGGTCTCACAGTCATTGCAGCAGCATACAACAGCTGTCTAGCACACCCTCCAAACACCTGCCTCTGCAACGGCTATGAAGAAGCAAACAATTTATCAGCTCAGTTTTCTTTTCTAGCCCTGTTTAAAATGAAACAAACCCTAGAATATCTGTCCCACGGGAAATTCCAATATTGCAACATCTGTTTCTGTCAAGAATCAGTCTGAAAATTCTCCATAACGGTTGCTTTGTTTGCTTATGGAAAGAAAACTTTAAAAGTATTTCTTGTGGAAATGTTGCTTTCAGTCTCTTTATGGATGTTACAACTTTGGGAGTGACACCCCCATCCCCACCATACATCATGCGCCTTGGGGAATTATTCTCCACCTGGAAGCAAAGCTCCCAAAATTCATCATATTCACTTTGCTCTCTCTCCCCTCACTACAGAGGTCTTCCCTCCCTGCATGTGGCCCCTGCTTTCAGCCCCTGCAGGGGTGAAGGGACGGTCAGGGAGTACAGGGAGAAGGTGCGGCTGTCTCTGGGAAGGGACCACCAGAGGACGTGGTGGGGGAGGAGAGTGAGGGCTGGAAGCAGCGCACCCTTCACCAGTGCCAAGGAGAGGAAGAGCATTGTGGCTCCCCACAGCCTGAGCTTTCATTTTCATTTTGCTGACAAGAGACACAAAAAAAATGAATCTCAGAGAAGCCCCTTTTTTAACATTACAAATGTGTTTTGTTTGAGGTATACAACCAGCTTTGCTGTCAGAATACCAAGCCTTTGCTAGATGTATCTAATGTTAGTGCCTGCAAGAGCTTTTAATGCATGGTCCAAGAGACATCCAGCTAATGCAAAATACTTGTGCACCTTACACAAGTTCCCTCAGGGAGGGTGTGATTTGGCCTGAGTAATGAATGCTTCTGCCGGACGGAAACTGAATGGCTCTGCCTTATGCAGCTGCAGCTGCAGGAGCCAGAAACCTCCAGCTGCAGTTCGTGTCCTGGGAGCCATCACTTTTTTCAGTCATTCTCTGACACTAGCAATAAATTCCACACTTGTCCGATCCCAGCTGCACTCTCACTGCTAAGGTCTGCACTTCATAAGAGGGACTTGTAAGCCCCTCTTACATTTTCAGATGTTTTGCTTAATTCAGAGTGCTGTATGTTTTGTCTTTTTCCTTGCAGTGACAGCACAACTTACTAGGTGACATGCTTTGCTGTTTAGCTGCAGTGCTGTCACTTACATGTTGTTTTAATGACAGTTCAAAGAGACAGAGAGCTGCACAACATTTAGGTAAAGGCAGAGGACTGAAGGTGGATGGTACAATATGAAAAATATGACATATGTGAACACGTAAGAGGGTACATGAAGGCAGAAGCATCAATCCGGGGAAAAAAAATTCTTTATTTTTCCTCTCCCTCACAGAATCATAGAATGGTCGGGGCTGGAAGGGACCTCTGTGGGTCATCTAGTCCAACCACCCTGCCGAAGCAGGGTCACCTACAGCAGGCTGCGGAGGACCTTGTCCAGGCGGATCTTGAATATCTCCAGAGAAGGAGAATGCACAACCTCTCTGGGCAGCCTGTTCCTGTGCTCCTTCAGTGTCAAAATGAAGAATTTCTTCCTCACTTTCAGCTGAAATTTCCTATGCTTCATTTTGTGCCCATTACCCCTTGTGCTGTTGCTGGGCACCACTGAAAAGAGTTTGGCCCCATCCTCTTGACACCCACCCTTAAGATATTTATAGGCATAAAATATTTATAGCCTCTCTCTATTCCCAAATATCAATGAAAGGTAACTTTCCTTAATGCAGTCTGTGTTTCTTTTCCTTTTGTTCTCCCATGATTTTGCTACTAATCAAGACCTGGGTAGAGTTAAGCCAGTAAGTCACAACACACCACTTGTCAGAAATCTTTTTCCACTTGTGGAATCCATGGAGTCCCTGACCAGACTGAGATTTCTTCAGCTCTATTTTCGGTTCAGAATTATCAAGCTGGAAGTTTTGTGAGACTTTTTGCTACTTACTGTAACTATGAGAGCAATGACTTTCAACATTTCTGTGCAGAGATTTTTTGTTTGAATGTTTCTGTTAGATAAATCATTTGGGGTTGTGTGTTGTGATCTGACTGGCTGCTTATCCTTATGCTCTCTCTTCTCATGCCACTATTTTGAGATACCTATTATGCTACCCATTGTTTTACTGAGCACACGTAGGTGAATATATATTTATGACACAGATTTGTCAGTCAACATGAGACATTCCTGATACATGTATCTAACATATACAAAATGGCAACTACAGTTGAAATAATCAGAGACAGAACCAACCTGCCACAAGGACTCAGAGAGAAGAAATGCAATATTGCTTCCAAACATGGGTTAACACACACAGTTCTCTCAAAATTCAGTATGTTCTCTACTCCAGCATAGGGTAACAAGAGGTGCTTTCTTTTGCTGTAGTGCAGTCCAGGCATGGAAGCAGAACAGCCTTTTCTGTGAGTTCTAGTCTATGTTGCGCCATCATAAGCTATGGTAATTTCACTGCTGCTCAGTCAGATTTGGATAAGCATTAAAATTTTGCAGAGAATGACTATTCTAAGAAAGATTCTAGCTTTTCTTAATTAGGCCATTCTAAATTTCTATAGGTAGAACAACTGAGAAGATTTTAGATCTTTCCCTCCCCCAAATTAAAAGTCAAATTATGCAACATGTAAGGAAAATATGTAGGAAATAATTTTCTATTCCAATAGAATTTTAAAGGTTTTCATTGAAAAACAAGCAGTAAAAAAAGTATCCTAAGTTCTGCTTTTGAAAATGGATAGCTGAAAAGGCCAAATCTTTTTTTTTCTTGAACCTGTGAACCCTTATTAAAAAGAAAAAATGCAAACAAAACTACTTCATTTTAGTATTTTTATTTTTCTTTAAATAAACCACAGCTTCTGAGAACTACAGGAGACTTTTCTGTTATTAGTCCAGAAAAGCTTTGTTAAACTTCAAAGCAGAACTTTACTGTGTGTAGCTGAGAGTTCCTACAGTTAGCATTTTGGCAGTCTCACAGGCCTTCTGTTTTGTTTATGAAAAAGCTGAGTGTAGTTGACAACCTACACAAGCAGACTGCCTGGGTCCCCAGGAGAGGTTTCCATACCACCTAGCTCTAGCATTAGTTTAGACAGTGATTGCAAAGGCAGTTCCTCCTCTTGCCAGTTCCAGCACACAGAGTGGAGTGACAGCCACTCTCCTTTGCCTGGGGTTCGTGTCTCAGATGGACCCAAGGGCTGGACTCACTAAAGCACCAGGCATCAGAGCTGGTTCTCCATGTTGCCAGAGTGGGAGCAAGAATCTGTGTCTCTGTAGTGGTAGGTGTTGAGCTCTGGCCAGAGACGAAGGTGGAACTTTATGTGGCTGAGCCATTTGTAGACCACGCACTAGGCTAAACATAGTCCAGCTCTCTCTGATACATGAATTTGTTCTACAGAGCTATCAGAAATAAAAACTTTTGGTGTCTAAAATCAGCAGATACATCTCCAGATGATGTGACTGATACACTACTCCCACAGGCAGTCCTTTTGAAGGCTGGTTCGTGATGTTGTTATACAGCTGCTTTTGAGAAGTCGTGTGCTTCAGAAAGCGCTTCCCAGCACAACTGCAAATGGGAAGACCGCCGCAGATGCAGATACCTTGAATGTCTGCCTGTCTGACATTTTCTTCCCGCAAAGTGAACAACAGTGAACAGAGTATAGAAGGTGATAATAACCAGCTTTAAATTACTTCTCTGATTTTGCCAACTGATGATCTGGTTTTCCCCCTCCTGTGTTACATGTACATATTAATCTGAAAACTATAACCTGACTTGAAACTCCTAGAGAGCTGGCAATTTTTTGTTGGCTTGGAAGGATTTATGGATTTATCTGTTCCAGAGATGTTCCATCGTTCTCAAATGTTGAAGCTCTGAGTGAGTTATGGCCCTGAGGAGAGTGAAATGCAACTATTAATCATTGGCAGCAATGGGATATCCTCCATCGGCATCATGTGCCATTGTCAGTCGATCACAGAACTGCTGTTGACCTTGACTGGAGAAAAGTAAAGGATAAAGGTTGTCTTTATTTCATCCACACAACAAAATTTTTGAGAATGGCTTGTCATGAAAGCATTAAAGAGCTGCTGCACAAAACCCTTGGGCTGAATGGTACTGGCTTCCCCGACAGACTTTGTGATGATCAAAGTGACAGCAGAGACACCTTAGAAATAAGTAGTACTGTAGAAACTGCAACTAACATGCTAAGCTGAAAAGACACTGGCTTTACATTGTTCTGTGTTCATGTGGTCCTGTGACCTTCCGAAAAACATTCTCAATATTTAGGGGTTCTTTCTATGTCTCTTTTAATAGTGCTAAAAACACATAGAAGTACCTTATAGTCACAGGCACTTTTTAAGTGGAAGTGGCTGGATACAAAATAAATGACCCATCTCTGGACACTCCGGAACTGGCTTTAAACACTTGGGACTACCTTCTTGTTCCTTTTACACATGGAGTGTCATAGTTTTCCTTTTCCCATGGTGTCTTTGCATCCCCTTCAATTTCAGCCATTTGTCCTAGGTCTTTTCCCATAAATAAACACTGGAGACTTGTCTTTACGTTTAACATGGCCTTGGGCAGATTGCCTGTGGCCACCAGGGCTTTCTGAAGCCTATCCCTCAATCATTTTATGAGAAGCCATTGACCATTTAGCCATCACCTTGGTCAATAATAGACCATCCATCAACCATGACATTATTCTTTATAGTCCGAATCTCCACAACAACTGCCCTCCTCCCCTAAGTATAAAAGCCGATAGCATCCTCTGACTTTTCCAAATGAAAAATTCACAACTTTAATAGTTCACAACAGCTTTAAATAATCTGTCTTTGCCTCCATCTTGCTGCAAAGTCTATTGTTTTCTTATTGATTTGGCTTTATATGCAGATGTGTAAACCACTCTTCATATTTCTCAAGCTGGAGTGAGGACCTATACCTTCAAATTGGAAATGAGCTGTAATGTTTTAACATTGCGGTATGAACCATTAACAGGAGGTGGAGTCAGCAACTCCTCATCCCCTGAGAAATACTTCAGACCATATGTCCAGTAAACCTCTGTGCTCTGGCTCAATGGAAGAATCCCTGGATAAACTTCCCAGCCTATGCTGGACTCTGCTGTCCAGAAGGTCAAACTAGATGATCATGACTACTCCTACTGCTCTTAACATTCAGGGAACCAGCCACCTACAAAGGCAAGAATGTAAAAGCGGTCAAACTGTCAATCAGTCTTCTGGTAAAGTCAGCAGGTTCAATAAAACTGAACATCTCTGTGTACATTAATGCTACAATAGAATGCATTAAGATTTCAATTGCCTTAAATTCTGTGAACATGAATACTCATTACTGTAACTGGCAGTCATGTCACAGCAGTCGTATACTGAAAGGATCTTCTTAGGCTGTATCAAAAATAGGTATTTCATGGCCTCATCTTCCTTGAGAACTAAGAAGAGTCTTTTTAACCGACATGGTAGAATGCTGTCAGGCTTTCAGTCAGTGCTTATCTCGAAATACCAGCCCTTCCCTCACAGTTCTGAAAGTAAGGCTGATTGAAAAAACAGGTACTGACAATTTCAGAGACACTCAGTTTAGGACTGTGGTAGAACAGAGCCTGCTAAACCTTAAGCAATGTCCACAGGTGTAGAAAGCACATGGCATGATCAAAGTCTCTCTCTACACAATAGTTTATTTACTGGGTAAGCTATCAAGCTACGATCCATGAAGTCTCTCCTAGCCTATTCCTCTGGAATCTTTGCAATGGATTTTGTCTCACTGAGATTCAGCTTGCAAGAAATATTTGTACTTGTGAGTAAATTGGTAAGAGGGTATTATACTTTGCACAGAGCAGCAACTGAGAGGGGAAAATATGGAGATGTAGACTTTCTTGCTTGACTGTAGGGATGCTCTCTGTTAGCCTGCCCTTTGGACAGCTGCATCCAAGGATCTTTTTAGCACTGGAGACACATCTATCTGCCTTTCAGTCTGCCTTATGTGCTGTTAGTCTTTGTGGAAGAGGTTTGGTCTAGATCTGTATTTTTGGGTGTATTGTTGTCTGGGATGGTTAGTGGTCACCAGAGTCATTCATCTGTTTCTTCCTCTTTGCTGCTTCTGCTGGTGCTATTGATATGCCGGTAACAAGGTCTCAAGTATGTCAATGCCAGCAGGGCTGCAGTTGAGAGGCTGCAGTATCAGATTTGTCTTCAGAAATAATCACAGACTCAGTGCAGCAACACAGGTTTGGCTAGATTTCATGAGCACGAGCACAGCCTTGAAGCACTTCTGCTGATATTCACTACATAGAGTCAAGGCATAGCGTAAAGTCATAGTGTGCTGTTGACTGGCTGAACAGTCTCAGGACTAAGAAGGTTCCCTAGGATCACTGAGTTCATCCCCTTGACTCTATTCTGATTTAAACCAAAATTAAACCAGCTGATGCATTTGCATTTTTGCTATATGAACTTCTATGGCTATACTGTCCCATATACTTCCAGTTCCCCTGTATCTGACTCATCCTGCATCCATGGTAAACTTTTCTTCCTTCCATCCTTAAAAGTGTGCACTTCTGACACCAGCCATCATCAAACTTGCAGTTTCTGCTTAGGTAAGGGGTTTGTGTTTCAGTCAGGTTTCCTAGATAGGTCTACCAGATGCAGTAGCCATTGCTCTACCAAGCCTTAGATCTATTTTAGCTAATGCACAGAAACACTGGAGGAGTGAACTCCACCTCTACAGGATTTTCTTATAGTCAAGAATAGAGCCAGGTATTCCTTCAACTCAGGGTAGCTGTCTCTCGAGTTTTGTAAAGGATTTCCATTAGACTCTATTCTAGTTAGATACTTACGGATATTGGTTAAAGCATTCTGAAGTCCTCAAATTATTTACCTAAAACTGTAGAGAATTCCTGTGAAATAATGACCCTTTGCTTTCATCACATGGGTCTCTCTGAAGATGTTTATAGATTCTTGAGGTAGACAAACCTTATAATCTGAGAAGATTGCTTTAGGGTAAAACATTATGCTAACACCTTGCTCAAGCTGAGAGCAGCGTACAAATTTGTAACTTTGAAAATCTGTTTTTTCATGTGATTACAGGTTGCTCTCTTCAGAGACAAAAAATTGTGGCATAATGTCACCAAATACTCCAGCATCTGAATTTTGTTTTGTGGGGAATGGATCTAGACAAATCTACAATGATGAACACAGAAAGGAGCATAACTTTTGTGTGTTTGCTTATGCATCTTATACAACTAGTCCCTAGCAGTAGAGTGAATCTGAGCTTGCTGAGCAATACGTAAAAGGCCAGTTGTAACGGCATTGGGCTTTCCTCTCTCGAGGAATCATAAGTATGCTGGAAAGCAGTAGGCAGAAAAATGCTGAACATGAGTAGTTTGAGAAAGAAAAAACTATCTCCCAAAATCCATCTCCCAAAAGCTATCGCCCAAATCCTTCACTGGGGACTGTGATAAGTGATCCATACAGATACACCTACAAGAAAACCCGTTTTTTAGGCTGTGCCATATGTTCAGAAGCAGCTATCACATTTGTCTTCACGCTGGAGGGAGGATGGAGTGATTCATCCCATAGCAAGGTAAAAAAAAAAACCAAAATCCACATAGCAGGCGATTCAGAAATATATCTGTGAAAGTTCTGGGACACTTCAGAGAATAATATCTGCAAATATCTGCAGACAAGCCCAGAGTACACATGAGAAAGAAAAGACCTAGGTGAAACTTATGGGAGGCCACCATATATTTACATTATGAAGTCAGAAGTGGCACTGGTGGTTACAAAATTATTGCCATCTATTCACCTTTTTTATGGCACTGCAAAAAGTTGCCAGCATGGTCATTAAAAAACAACTAATTTTCTGAAATGTAGTTATGAAGTTTAGTCATGACAGAATAAATTCCTCTCTACTGCTGAGGTGTTAAAACCAATTAAGCATTCTTCAATATTTCATTGAAATTTAATCACCATGAGTCAGAGTGATACCTTCATTAGGTGCATAGCTACATTAATTTAGTACCAGATTCATCTTTGACTTGTGGCTTGTAGTCAGGCTAACATGGAAGAGAGAAATACATGCATTGTGGGGAATAATTTGGCTCTGTCTGTATTTTCTGCTGGCTGAGGTAAATTAATTTTAATCTGCCTACGAGGCATGTTAGATAGTAACTTCTCCAAGTTATGTAAAAGGCAGAAACCCATAGAAGTTTTCTCCAGTGCCACAGCTATCTCCACTTCACTCCGGAGTGCAGCACTTTCCAACCACCAAATTATTTGTGGCACCGTCTCGGCAGGGTCAATATTTCCCAAGCAGTGTCTAGGAAAAAGATTCATGCTGAATGTGGGAGGATAGTACAAATACGTACTATCAAAGACAGTGTGCACATGGACAGGAAAGGACTACACATTAAATGTCTCTTCTGAAAGTAATCCTGAATCCACTGAATGAAGTAGATAAAAAGCCGTTGAGGTGCAAGCACACTTTAAGGGCAGGAGACAGCTCTTGTTAGACCATTCGCGTTTTGCTTCTTTTGTTACATCTTTTGGGCAAAATTTGGATGTTCCTTTTACAGACATCTGGGTACAGGCCACATACTCCTCACTTCTTTAGTCAGAGCTACTGCTCAGCAGCTTCATTTCTTCGTTTCTTCTGCTGGTCACTCTCTCTCCTGTCATTTAGGTGAGGCAGAGAAATAAGGAAGGCAATTAAACTATAAAAAAGATTATAAATCCCTTCTCTCCAAAACTGGCTGATTTCAGCAGTGTTATGGTTTAGCCTGGATGAATGCCAGGTGCCCACCAAAGCTGCTCTATCACTCCCCCTCCTCAACTGGACAAGGGAGAAAAAATATGATGAAAA